>Ga0187855_10000824_pt1 | contig 26161 bp, 24 predicted proteins | sample June2016WEW_8_10_2_FD_132969 | JGI IMG/M metagenome (GOLD analysis project Ga0187855, IMG submission 132969) | Peatland microbial communities from SPRUCE experiment site at the Marcell Experimental Forest, Minnesota, USA - June2016WEW_8_10 | ecosystem: Environmental > Terrestrial > Soil >...
CGTTCGCCGAGGGGTCGAGCGCGGAGCTTGCCGGGGTCAGCGGCTAGAAGCCGACCCGCCGCTCGCCCAACGCACGCTCCAGGTCGCCGCGGATGAACTTCAGGTGCCGTCCGATCTTGACGTGCGGCAGCTCTCCGCGCTTGGCGTAGGCGTATACCGAGGATCGGGGAATCCCCAGCAGGGTCGCGGCCTGCTCGGCGTCGAGCAAGGGCTCGCGGAGGATTTCGACGGTAGATTGCCAGTTCAGCGTCGGTCAACGCGTCGCCTGGCGGCCAGGTGAACATCCCGGTGACTGGCCAGATCCGGCGGTCGCGGCCGGCTACGCGCGGGTCACGGTCCACTTCGAGGACAGGGTGGCCAAGGTAGCTGCGAACGACCTGCAATGTGAGCTCGCCTGTCGTGAACGTTTGGATGAACGCCGCTGGCCGATCCGGCGATCCGAGCAGCCGGTGCTGGTACTGGCCGACGAGAGTTCCGATGTGCCGCGCCATGAATACGCTGGCGATCGGCGGTAGCTGCCCGGAGGCTTGGGTGCTGTAGAAGACCGGATATGCCTTCGCCCACGCTTCCTTGATTCTCGTGTCCCGCTCCACGGCCTGAAAGATCGAGCACTTGAGATACGGCCAGAGAGCCAGCTTGCGCTGCGTCTCAGGGGCGAGCGCAATCGAGCGGCCAAGCATCAGCGGCAGCGCGAACGGCTTGGCGGCAGCCTCGATCTTGCTCATCCAACCGCGGTTGCACGCAACGCAGACGCCCCTGAGGGTCGCTTCGAAGACCGGCGCCTTCCAGACCTTGTACGGCTCACCGGGCGGTCCGTCGTGTAGGGCGTTGCGGATCTTCTTGCCGCGCTGGTCGGGCGCAATCGCGGCCTGCGCCCACCTCGGCCAAAGATGCTCCTTTGACATCTTGCCGCCGCGTCCACAGAACAAGCAGGTCTTGCTGGAGCGGGGCGTCGCTCTTGTGGTGGTCTTCGGCGTGACCATCGAATGCCACTATATGAGCCGGCGTCTCGAACAGGTGGCCACGTCGTTGGTTTCTACTCTGACTGCGTGACGTACAAACTTGCGGCAGCGAAGTTCGCGACGGGAGACCACCTTCGCGTCTGGCGACCGCTCGGGCCGGTCGGCTACTACCACCACGGGATCTACATCGACGACGCCCGTGTCGTCCAGTTCGGTGGAAGGATCGGCGATAAAGCACCAGGCGACAGTCGGCGCAGTACCGCTATCGACATTCGAGAACGGAGGAACTGCGAAGCTCGTGCCCCACGGAGGTCGCACCTGGTGGGGCGTACCGCGCTTTGATGAGATTCCGAGGGACGTAACGGTTCGGAGAGCTGAGCGCCTAGTGAAAGCTCATCCGGAGGGCCTGTACGACCTGTTTGGCTACAACTGCGAGCAAGCAGCGAACTTCTGCTCGACCAACTCTTACGAGAGCTACCAGGTTCGCGGCTACTTCGCCGCCCGTTCTTTCGTCGGCACTCCTCTGGCGCTCTACGTTGCCGCACGCAATCACGACGGGCAGTCGTTTTCGCGAGTCTCGACTGTGGGTCTCGCGGTCTGGATTATGTCTGGTCTCGTACCGACGGCGCTTTACCATCTCCAGGGCGCCCGATTCATGAGGAAAGTGGGGCGCCCGCTCGTGAAGTGGGAGCGCAGTCAGCGGATGTAAACAACGTTCCGGACGCTCCACCAGCGTACGACTCCCTTCCCGAGATGGGTCGGCTTCCGAGCGATCGCTGCGCCACCCCAGCGACTGCCCTGGGTGTTAGTGATACGGGTGCTCAACCGGTGGAGCCGCCGGCAACTCGTGTCGTCCAGGGCCATAGCTGCTCATGCCACGGCGACCGTGCTGCTTTCCACGCGAAAGCTGGTCGCCCCTTTACGGCTCGTCAACGTCAGTCGCGGCCTAATCACCTTCCCCGGTCAACTCATTCGATGCAGCCACCCAGCGCTTTATCGCGAGCCGCTGGTAGCGGTCCCGGACCCGCTCGACAACCTCCGCCAGCTTCACGGCGGCATGCGCTGTGCGGTCGACGCTGAGTTGGTATCCGCCGAGGCTGATGTAACTCTCGTTGAGATCAGTCCAGTAGACCGTGTGGCCGAACGTAACGCTCTGTAACGGCCGGGCCTTGCTTGCCAGTCTGGCGGTTTCCTATACCGATCGCGTAGTCGTCAAGATGCATGGCCACGTCACGAATGTAGTTGGCTGAGTCACCAACCTCGTCGTCGAATGCCTTCCGCGCCTTCTGGAGGGCTGCATCGCCAGTGAGCTGGCGAACACGATGCTCGAAGCGCAGAATCTGGTCGACGGCGACAACGACGACGAGAGCTGTGCCGTGGTACTGGGTGAAAGTGTCGTTCGTGCCGTTCCCCGCCATGGACTGCTCGCGGGCCTCCACGTGATGCGTGAGCTCATCCAGGGTCACTCGACGCCAGACGGTAGCCCCGGCCCCGTGCTCAAGACCGAACGCAGCTAGCTTCTCGGCGAGCTCGCCCTCACGGGCCATCTTCTCTTCAGGGTCCACCGGCTGACCCTAGCGAGCCACCACGGCTGCCGGCATCTTGCACAAACCCCTATCGTACCGAGCACTCCCATGCGCAACTGTGACCGGGACGATTCTTGCCGGTCGACATTGTTGCTGACCCATTTGTGTATTTCAGCGGAGCGGCGTCTCAACCGCAGGACGCATCGCCGGCCGTCCTCGTCCAACAGGCCTGCGCGACCACTCGGCCCTCCAGGTAACCTGTTTCGGTCGAAGGGATCGCTCTTGGCGTAGGCTTCTCGCGGCCCCGGGTCTCGGATGTGGGGTGAGCCGGCGCTCGCGCTCGCGACGTAAGTCCTACGCCCAAGCCGCGCCCTCGACGTGCGGCGGCGGACAGACCTGGGTTAGCCGTCATTCCCCCTCAGGGGCCACCGCCACCCAGCGCACGTCGCTGGCCGGAGTCTGGCCCTCGACCATTTCCAGGACGATCGCCTCGGCTCTCCGGCGCCGGTCTGATTCGGCGGCGCGGGCGAGCGTGTACCCGGGCAGCAGCTCGAGAGAGACCGGGTAGAGCCTCCGCTGGAGAGTCTGCGACGACAGGATCGGGGGCCTCGAACCAGGACGGGAGAACCATTCCTGTAGGGCCTGCGCCTCTAGCCCGCAGTTGATCGAAGCGGCCTGGTCGCGCATGACCGACAGACGGGAGTCGGTGTCGTCGTGCCAGCTCAACAGGAGGGCGTGACGCGCGTCGAGCGTGAACCGTGCCTCGAGCGTGGCGGCCAACCCAAGCGGCGGGACCGCCGACGCTGGGGAGTGGGGGCTCGGCTGGTAGGGGAGCAGCACGACCGGCTGGTCGCTCGTGATGAACCAATCCTCTTCGGCCTCGAGGAGGGTCCAGTGCATACTGCAGAGAAAGCTCCCGATCCGTGGCAGCTGGCGTAGCAGGGCCCTCACGTGGTGGATCTCTCGGCGGAACTCATCGGCGATCACGGCCTGCTGCTGCTCGTCGAGGTCGTAGGTGACCGCGCTCTCGGCGACCACGTCGCGGTTCGCGCGCTCCCCGATCTGACGCATGAACCACCCGAAGGCCGGCAGCCTCACCATGTGGATCGCGAGGAACGTGGCGACGATCAGCCGGTCCTGCCCGCCCAGCGGCCAGCGCGTCTCGAATTGGCGCAAGATCTTGAGCGCGGCGGACTCTCCCTTACCGAGTTTCGCCTCGACCTGCTCTGCCAGCTCGGGTGACTGCCAGAAATCACGCACGTAGGCAACCGCGCGAACTCCCTTGTCGACGGGCTCCTCGCCGCGCCTGTGGACCGTCACTTTGCCGGCGCGCGCGAAGCGACGGAGGTAGCCTGCCGTGACAATGTGATGGTCCCTCGGGTCGTTGCTCATAAGCGCAACAGCGACCATATACGCTGAGTTCTAGGTCATCGGTTTCGGGGCCGGCGCAGGTCCTCCCCAGCCGCTCGGCGCGAAAGCGCGCCAGCCTTCTGCCATGCCGACTATGCCCGTCCACGTCTCGGGTCGGGGCCATCGGCCTGTCAGAACTCGATGTCCGGGTGCGCCCAGTCAGATGAGCTGAAATTGCCGCGTTCCCAGTCCGCATCGATCGAGTGCACGAGCTCCAGGTTCGCCGACCCGGAGGGATTATCGACCCCCTGTCGCCGCCCACGGCGAACGTGATGAGAGGTGTGCTTTCAGCCCAGAGCGAGTGTCTCCGCCGATACCCTCCAGACTGCTGCTCTGGACGAGTCTCGATCGCGTCGGCTGGGGCTCGTCAGACGACTGCTCCCGTGGGGGGGCGAGCCAGCAGTCTGGGCGTTGGCGGTGGCTGCGCCTCGAAGCGTTCGGCGGTCGGCTGGGCGGTTATGTGTGGTGTTGGTCCTGGCGGTGGTGGCCGATGCGAGCGATGTCACGGCGTGTTGAGGGGCATCGCCACCACGCAGTGTCCGTCTGCTCGTCCCAGGATGGCGTTGCAGGATGGGGGTGACCCGGGCAGGCTGGTCGGGCCTGACCCCAGCCGCCACGTGTCTCCGGGAAGAACTGTTCCTGGAGATAGTCCGCGAATCGCTCCAGCAGCGCCGCACCGCGCTCCTCGGGCGGAACGATGAACGAGATACGGCCTGTCTCAGATAGTTCGCGGAGGTGCACCACCCAACACGTCGCGCTGTCCCATTGCTCCCGACCGTAGGAGACCTCCAAAGGGATCGCCTGCGGCTGTTGCAGGTCAGCAAGGACGGCATCCACCGCCTCGGTCAGCCAGCCTGGCGGGCTCTCGGTACTCACCACACGATTGTTGCAGCGAGCCCGCTTCCATGTACCGCCCGCGCCTCGCCTTTGTCCCAAGTCGCGTGAGGGCGCCGCTGTTGATGACGGACGATCACGAGGCGGGGGTCTGGGCGAGCAAGGACGGCCGCATGTGGCGCATGGGCAAGGAAGCCGATGTCGCGTGGATCCGGCAGAGCACCGCGGCTCGGCTGCGATGTGGCCTGCTTGGCCGTAAGGGACGGGGTTCTACGCCCGCGTGGGACATGCTCTACGATTGTGCTTCATGTCTAACCATTCGGTTAAGCAGAAGTGATTCGCGGGGTCGATCCGAAGGGTGGCGGATGGTCGCTGGTGTGTCCACACCCCGTGGCAGGGCGGGATGACCATGTCCGTGCCTGTGCCTATGCGCCTGGTTCGCGAAGGCGACGCATAGCGCTGATATCGGCGTTGCTATTCGCATTCGCGGCTACGGCCGCGCAGGCAAGCGCGGCAACGCGGGGCTCGTTGGCGATCACCGTCCGCGGGCTGCCAAGAGACCAGCCCGCGGTAGTCGTGGTCAGCGGTCCCCGATATCGCCATGTCGTATCGACTGGGCGTGCGTCGCTCAGAGGCCTGCAGCCGGGCGTCTACGTTCTCACGCTCCGACCCGTCGTCATCAGGCGCGCGAGCGGCCGCGTCGTTGCGGGTGCCACTGCGTATCCCGCCAAGGGGAGACTTGTTGTCCGCGTTCGACCCCGCCGCACGACTCATCTAATTGCCTCGTATGCCGGCGTGGTCAACCCTGCTGTGGAGTCGCTGCCCAGTCCATTGCTCAGTGTCGTGGGTAACCCCGACACTCCCTTGGGCGTTGTGCTACCAGCCAGCGCGCGTGTTCCCGCGGTCGGCACCATCTTTACCAGCGCGCCCGATTCGACGCTGCCTTACGGCCTCGTCTCACGTGTAACGAGTAGAACGCGCCAAGGCGGCTTGCTGCTCGTTTCTCTCAAGGCTGTGCCTATCGTCGACGCTACACCGGAGCTCAGCTTTCAAGGAAGCTTGCCTCTTGAGCCGGCAGCAGTCGCGGCAACCTCCGCGCACGCCGCCAGCAGCTGCAGTTCGCCGAGTCTCCTCAACTTCAGTGCCCAACTCGACAGCGTTGAAGTACGTCGGGCATTCCTTGGAGCTTGGCCGCCGCAGCTTGAGCTCACCATAGCTGTGCGAACGACGGAGGCTCTCGGCGTTTCAGCAGCAGCGCTCGGCATCAACTGCGATTGGACGATCGCAGAACTTGGACCGTACCAAGAGGCGATACCCGTAGGACCAATCGTGGTGCCGGTCTACGCTACGTTCCCCGTGGAAGCTGGCATTCATATCAACGGCACACTCAACGTCGGAACATTCAATGTGGCGAGCACGACGGTGGCGGCGGTGGCAGCAGGTGGGGATTACAACGAAGCTTCGCTGACTCAACAGGGCAGCAACGTGTGGCTCACCGGCTCGCCTTCGCTGTCTGGCAGCGCGAAGCTCTCGGCTTCCATCGGGGTGCAAGCTGGCATCGGTGTCGCAAAGGCAGCCAACGTCCACGTCCAGGCCAACTTTGGTCCTGAACTCGATTGGACATCGGGGCAAGACTGCAAGCTTCTCCTGGACATGGGCTCCCTCAGCGCTGGTGTGAGCGTCTTCGGTGGCTCGCTCAACACCCCCAGCTTCACACCGTTGCAAGTCCAGCTATGGAGTGGATGCCACTCAACAGCTCCGCCTCCAATATCCGGTCCCACGCCACCAGCTACCCCCACATCGCCACCCGCCGCACCAACATCGCCACCAACACAAGCTCCAACACTCACGTCACCAACAACGCCGCCGTCGTCACCACCGCCGCCAACATTCGCAGAGACCCCAGGACCGGGTGGTGTCGCGACCTTTACTGACTATCTCAATGAGAGCGGTGAGGGCCCGCGAATCCCCGCATACGAGACTGTTCAAGTGCAATGCCGCGTGGAAGGGTACGAACCGGCTGACCATGGGATTCCAGACAACTGGTATTATCGGATCGCTTCAAGTCCGTGGGGTGACGCCTACTACGCCTACGCAGAACCCTTCTATAACAATGGTCAGACGTCGGGCTCCTTGATTGGAACGCCAGCTGTCGACACCTCCGTGCCTATCTGCTAGCGAAGCAGTGTTTACGCAATCTCCGAGGACGCCAATCGCCGGGGGCGCGTAATCAAGGCACTCGCGCCCATCTCCCAACGACGTGTGGCCGCTACACGAACACTCCGGGCGTTTGCGATGGTCTCAACCCGCCGGGGTGAGGAAAGTGGCGAGCTCGGCGGGAGTGCGGGCGAGCGCGTCGGCTCCGGCGGTGAGCAGCTCCTCTTCTGAGCCGATGCCCCAGAGAACGCCGATGGCGCGGATGTCGTGCTCGTGGGCGGCTGCGATGTCGTGCTTGCGATCGCCGACCATCACCGGCCGCGCGCGGGGCGGGAGCGCCAGCATCGCGCGCCCGACGGTCACGGCCTTGTGCTCGTTCTCGCTGTCGAGCTCGGGGCCGATCACCGCGGCGAAGAACCCGCGCAGGTGTAGCGCGTCGAGCAGGGGCTCGGCCAGCGCACGCGGCTTGGAGGTGGCGATGACCAGCGGCAGGCGCTCCGCGAGCGCGTGAAGGATCTCGCGGATGCCGGGGAAGACGGTCGTCTCGCGGGCCGCCAGCTCGCGATAGCGCACGCGATAGGAGTCGACGCAAGGCTGAACGAGCGACTCCTCGCCGACCAGCGCGCGAAACGTGCGGTGAAGGGGAGGGCCGAGGTACCCGTGCAGCTCATGCTCCGGCCTCGCGGCCACCCCGTTTGACGTGAGCGCGTGGTTGACGCCGCGCGCGAACGGCACGCGCGAGTCAACGAGAACGCCGTCGAGGTCGAACAGCACAGCGTCGTGATCGGTCATCCCGGCAGATCATGATCGCCCGCCGGCAAGATGCGTGCCCGGCCTCGCGGGGACGGCAAGCATCGATTCGATCATCTCTCTACGAGTTGATCCTCGACGAGGCCGGGATGGCTGCGACGCGCCCAAGCGCCCGGCTCCTGGAGGCAGTGCAGCACGCGGGTGTGAAGACGATCGCGATCGGTGACCCGGGGCAGCTCGCCTCGGTGCAGGCCGGCGGGTGGCTCGGTGTGGTAGGTCGCGCGCTCGGTGCGCAGCGGCTGATGGAGGTGATGCGCCAGCGCGCGACCCCGGGGAGCGCAGGGCGCTCGGCGCGCTGCACGACGGGCACCCACAGCGCTACCTCGACTGGGCCAAGCACAACCAGCGGATCGAGACGTTAAACGACCCCGCCGGCGCGCGCGAGCAAGCCCTCGCCGAGTGGGCGCACGCAGCCGCCGCGGCCGGGCCAGCGCAGACAGTGATGATCGCCAGGGACAACGAGACACGCGACCGTCTGAACCACGGCGCGCGCGAGCTGCGCCGCGGTCTCAGAGCGCTCGGCGAGGAGCCCTCCTACGGCCCAGTCGATGTCGCCGTTGGTGACCGCGTGATCTGCCGCCGCAACGACGGGCAGCTCGACGTAGACAACGGGATGAGAGGGACCGTGTGCCACCTCGACTCCGACAAGGTCGTGATCGACACCGACGGCGGGCTCGTACGCGAGATGCCCGCCGCCTATGTCGCCGAGCACGTGGAGCACGCATACTCCCTGACCGGGCACGGGATGCAGGGCGGAACAATCGAGGGTGCGATCGTTGTCGCCTCTCCCCGGGATCTCACCGCCGGCTGGTCGTACACAGCGCTCTCCCGCGCGATAGAAACCACACGCTTGCTCGTCTACGACGATGACCTCGAGCGGGAGCGCAGCGAGTTCGCGCCCACCGACCAGACCCCGGCAGCAACCAGGAACGAACTGCTCGAGCGGGTGGGCCGGCGGATGCTGGAGCGCGACGACGAAGACCTTGCGATCGAGCAGCTCCCAGGCGCAGGCCGCGCCGACGACCCCAGGCTCGCCAGCGCCCGAACACACGCGACAGAGCCACCACAGGAGCAAGCTGCCGCCCGTGCCGAGCCCACCCCACTGGCCACGCCGATCCCGGCGCGGCTGCAGGAGCTATGCGAGCGCATCGACCAGCTGCACGTGCAGCTCCCGGCGCTACCGACCCGCGAGCTGCAGCGCATTGAGGACCTCGACGCCCGCGCCCACACCCTCACCACCCAGTACGAGCAACTCACCCAACGGCTCGCCGACCTGCCCGAGCCACGCCAGCGCCTCGGGCGCGAACACGACTCCTACGCGGTCGAGCGCGCCCACCTGGCCAGCGCTCTGCAAGCCAACAAGCGGGAACTCGACGCGGTCCTCGCACAGCGCGGCAGTCTGGAGCGCGAGCTTGGCGACCCCGTCGAGGCCCGTGCCGAACGCGAAGGCCTCGAATACGCGATCACCCAGGCGACCCGAGAGCACACGGCGCTGCGCAACGAGCTCGCCGAGCGCGAATTACAAGCCCCCGGCGCATGGGTACGGGCGACCTTCGGCGAGCGGACCGACCGGCCCGCGCAGCGCGAGGCATGGGAGAACGGCACCATGTATACGCTGGGGCGATTCTCGTAACGATGGGCGGCGTATTGAGCTATGGCTGAGCAGCAGATCCTGACCGTGCCCCAAGTCGCCGAGGAGCTACAGGTGACCGCTCAGACGATCCGCAATTGGATCGACAGCGGCGCGTTGCCGGCTGCGAAGATTGGCCGCGCCTTCCGGATACGACGCGAGCACGTCGATGCGCTGCTCGCACGCGCGCAGGCCGACAGCAGCTCGCTGGCGACACGCCGCGATCTCTGGGCGCCGGAGACCCTCGGGTTGCCTCACCGCCGCCGCGGCGCGGAGCGTCCAGCATCGGTGTGGGATGAGACGGGCGCCCCGGCGCCCCCGGTTAAGCGCTCCTGAGTCACCTGGCCGCGTCTGCGACCGAGGCCTTTCTCCGGGTCACGCTGAACGACGGGCGCTGGCGCGTGGCCGGCGAGTGCTCGCCCCATCTTCATGCTCAATCGCCTCTGCGAGCTGTGCGGCCACAGCAGCGAGTTCGTCGTAGGCGCGGGCGACGTCGAGCATGTTCTGGCCGGTCGCCGCGGTGTTGAGCTGCCGGACGGCTTCATCGAAGCGCCGCCAGAGGCCCTCGGGCCCGCGGCGCCCGGTACCGGGCTGCAGCTCATACGGCGGCCGGGGGTCGGCCGCGCGATGGGGTGGCCAGTCATAGCCCGCGGCGTCCGCGGCCCGGCAGGCGCGCGCCTCCTCGCTTGCGGCCTCGGCGAGACCGGCTAGGCGGGTGCTGAAGCTGTGATCGGGGGGCGCCATGCGGTGCGCCTCAAGCGCACTACGCCAGCCATCGAGCGCATCCCTGAAGTCGCTGAGCACACGCTCCTCACGGTTGGTGCCGCTTGTTGTGTTCATTTGGGCATCGTAGCGAGCGCACGGGATGTCCGAGCGCACGACGCGCGCACGGATGTGCCATCCCCGCCACGGATTACGCTGGCTGCACTGTGAGCCCGTCCAAGAAGGACAAGCGCCGGGCCAAGGCCCGGGAAACCGCCACGAGCGTGAGCGCGGCATCTGCTGCCACCATGTGGGCGCTCGCCTTCTACAGGACCGCTGAGGGCGGCGTGCCTGCACGCGAGTTCCTGCTCAGCTGCCCGCAGCCGGTGCGGGAGATGCTCCTGGCCATCGTGGTTGCGGTGCGCGACGCCCCTCCGCCGAGCTTCCCGCCGAGCAGGATGTGGCACGCGATGCACGGTGAGATGAAGGGATTCCACGAGGCGCGCGATGAGCACGATGGCCACCTGTATCGGCTGTTCTGCGTCGTGGACAGCCAAGCGCCGGAGCACGGGCTAGATGCCAAGGTGGTCGCCCTCGTCTGCGGCGGAGTCAAGCGATCGAGGAGCGCCATGGGCGGCGGCGTGTACGGCGACGCTCTGGGCTACCGCGCGGACTACACCGCCACGCGGCGGATAGCGCTCCCCGTGGGCGTGCCGGAGAGCCGGCGCAAGACCTGAGAAACATGAACTTTTATGTTATGGTTTGCGGTCGATCAGGAGATGGTGATGGCTACCGAAACCACCGAGACCACGCACGCTGGGCAGGCATTCGAGGAGTTCCTCGATGGCCAACTCGCCGATCCCGTCTTCAGGGCCGGCTTCGAGAAGAAGCTCGCCAAGGTCAAGAGCATCGCCGAGGTGCTCAGAGTCATCGAGGAGGTCAGGGAGCGGGAGAACATCCCGAAGGCCGAGATCGCCAGGCGCATGGATCGTAGGCCCGAGGCGATCTCACGGCTCCTGCGCGGCGAGGGCTCCAATCCGACCCTCGACACCCTGATCGACCTCGTCGACGCGGTTGGGCTCGAACTCGACATCCGGATCAAGCGCCAGCCGGCCAAGCGCAACGGCGACTACTCGCCGCTGAAGATCAAGCCGCCCGTCTGAGCCGGCCATTTGAGGTTTCAGCCGAGCGCGTGGGCGCCGAGCGAGGTGGGCCAGTACAGAACTATCCGCCCAGACGCGCGGCACACTGGGCACCGGGGAAGACGAGGGAACACGGGACCGGAGGGTCGCCCCGCAAAGTCGTTAGTGCGTCTCCCAAAAGTTGTAGGGCGAGTGCAGCGCAACGCTGGCGAATATCTCAAAAATCGCTTGCCGGGCATGGTTCTCGATGACCACACATCGAAAGTCCATCGCGCGGACTTCGGCCTTCGCTTGGACGAAGAACGGCACGAAACGGTGATCAGCTCCAAGCTCGTCCCGTGCATTGGGTAGGTCGTCGTGGGCTTCGGCCGCTCGAAGGCGAGCAAGTAGGAAAGGAAACGTAGCGGTGAAGCGATCTCCGCTTGGACCCGTCTGGCTTCGGCGGCGCTCCTGCAGGTTCTTCGTACGACCGACGTGCATAACATTCGGTCCGTCGGCGAATAGGTAAACACCCGGCCTTTGTGGGGGTGCTGGCAAGACTCCACACCGGTAGACATGACCGCGTGCGAGCTCGTCGAGCAATTCGTCGAAATCACCCAACAGCTCATGAGCGTGAGCTCGAGGGGCATTGTCAACTGGAATGACCGATGTCAGGACCTCGGGCATTACAAGTCTCAGCAGCGCGTGCGGAACCGGGCGCTCTCTTGGGGCGCCTGTTCTTCCTTCCGCTTCGGGGGAAGCTTCGCGTAGACGCCGAGCGCGAGCTGCTGCTCCAGAACCTGCTGTACGACCTCCTGCCAGAGTTTGCCCAGCTGTGTGAGCGTGAGATCAGGCGCGATCTTCTTGCCCTGATTGAGCGGTGGCGTAACGTAGCCCGGGATACGCACCTCCGGGCGGGCGAAGCCTTGTCCTCGCTCATCATATGGCTGACAGGGAAAGAAACTGAACGTTGTGCCGACGGGCCGCTTGGGCGTCGCGCCGAAGCAGCGCCGTTCACGCATCGAGCAACCCGTTCGGATTCTGGTGTGAACGATCCTGCGCATGCATATATCCATCCTACGGGGTGGTCTGCTGGTGGGCCAGGGGGCGTGCTCATTCTCCCAAGGCGCCGAGCAGACCGCCGAGCACGTCGCACTGGTCATCGCCAAGTACGTGGCGGAGGTCAGGCAGGCAGTCTCTCAGGAAGCCTGGTTGGGAGGTTCGAGCTCGGCGCGCTGCTGCGCGGTGAGCGGACCACCGTTGCTTTGCTCAAGCGCCGCGATCTCCTCGTCGATTGCCTTGAGGCCGAGGTCGTAGGCAAGGGCGCGGGCACGGTCGCGTCGCGTGGTTTGCGGATCGGCGACTTGGGCTCTCGCGGCGCGCAGCTCCTCGCGACGCGCGTAGGCTCGCAGCAGGCCGTGTGCAACCGACGGTGCGCTCGCGGGGGTGTCGGCCGTCGGATGGGGCGGGCCGAGCCGGCCGACCTGCTGGAGGTATGCGCGGTCCTTGGCGCGGTCGGCGGTGCGCTTGGAATGCTCCACATCGGCGAGGCTGGCGACCGCCACCGTGATCGTCGTCGCGGCGACTCGGCGCTGCTCGGCGTCGGCGATCAACTGCGTGTAGCCCTGTGGGAAGCCACTGGGCGCGAGCGTCAAGTCGAGCTTGCCATGGGCGGTGCGCAGGTTCCACACGGTGGCCTGCGCGAGCACGCTCGCGGTGAAGTAGTCCGGTGGGAGCGACACGGCCTTCTCGGGATGAGCAGGATCGACCTCCAGACTGCACTCCAGGCGGTTGAGGACGTCGGCAAGTCGCGCGAGGTTCTGCTGCGCACGGTCGGGCGTTACGTCGATATCCTCAGTCTCGTAGCGCTGTCCGTGACTCTGCAACGCGGCGCCGCCGATGAGCACGAACAGCACACTCGCCTCGCGCAGTGCGCGCAGCAGCGTCTCACGCCCGCGATCTATTGGGTCTGCCTGGCCAGCCATTCATCAGCGCGGGCGCGTCGCTCCCGCAAGCTCGGGGGCATGTTCTCCGTGGGGCTCGGCTCGCGTGCGGTGAGCTGCAACGTCGCATCGAGGGCAAGCGCAAACCGCTGGCTGTACGGCGCGGGGTCGGTGAGCGCGATGCGCAACAGATCCACGATCCCCGCCACCTCCACGGCGCTTCCGCCGACCGTGACCTCGCTCGCGCCGCGCGCGAGGTCGGCGAAGCCGTAGGTGCCGGGCGGCGCATCGAGGAGGCGGACGCGATCGGGTGCCGTCGACGCGGCGAGGACCGTCTCTGCGGCGAGTGCGCGATCCTCGGGGTGCACCACGAGATCGAGCGTTCCCTCCTCGCTGAGGATCAACGGCCAGCCGTGCAGCGCCCCGGCGACTTCGTACACCACGACCGCTCGCAGGCCAACGGCCGCGACAAGCTCAAGCGCCGCAACGCGATCGAAGCGGTCGTGGCTCAGGTGTCTGACCCGCTCCGCCGGCTCGCGCCCGAGTTGCTCGTAGATCAAAGATGTCCACGAGCCCTCATCCGCCGTGGCGAGCCCGAGCGTCAGATCGAGCTCGCACGCTGCCACCACTTCCTGCACCGTTTGGAACTTGGGCTCGGTGGCGCCGCTCTCCCACCGCGCCACCGTCACCTGCGAGGTGCCGAGGCGCCCCCCCAGTTCTTGCTGCGTGAGGCCCGCGCGCCGACGGGCGATGACGATGATGTCTCGCGCACGCATCATGTCAGCATAACAGAATTGATATAAACGGCCTGGGGCATCTTGCTGCGTGGAGGGGGGGCTCAACCTGAACCGTCCACCGTGGCGCGCGGCACACTTGTGGGCACCTGGGGAACACAGTTTGGGAACACGAGGGTAAAATGACCTCTCCAGACGCCGTCCGCAATCCCGAGAAAAGCCAGTAACCAAGCGAAATGCGGGCGGAGGGACTCGAACCCCCAAGGGCTTGCGCCCACCGGCTCCTAAGGCCGGCGTGTCTACCAGTTCCACCACGCCCGCGCAGCGCTCCCGCGAGGGTGCGGCGCTTTACGGGGACCGCTGAAGATTGTATGGTCATCCTTGACGATGTCCACTCCAGCCGCCCGTCGCGCCGCCGCCGGCGTCCGCATCACCCACCCCAACCGCGACAAGCCGGTGGTGCAGGCGACGCGCGCCACGGTGATCGTGCTGCTGCTCGCCACCGCTGGGCTAGTGCTGCTGATCACAATCGGTGGCTTCGAAGCGCTGGAGGGCATCGGGCCGGTGATCGTGCAGTGCCTGTTTGTGGCGTGCTACGTGCTGCTGGCGATCTACGCGGGGCGCTGGAACCGTGGCGTGCTGCCCGTCGCCTCGGTGCTGGGAGTGCTGCTGGGCACCTTCGCGTTGATTGCGGCCCCCAGCTGGTTTGCGCGCAGCTCTTCGGCCTTCGCGCAGCCGGCGCTGGAATCCAACCTGCTGGGGGTGTTGACGCTGCTGCTGATCCCTTTGCAGATCCTGTTGGTGGTGTTCGCGATGCGCGGCTTCTCGCAGGGCTGGAACGTAGAGCTCGAGCAGCGCGACCCCGGTGTCCCGGTGGGTGGCTACGGAGACGCCGCTCCGCACCCCGCGTGATCACTGAGCGCCTATATTGAGACCACGCGTGCGGCGGTGGCGGAACGGTAGACGCGGGGCCCTCAAAAGGCCCTGTCCGCAAGGGCGTGTGGGTTCGAATCCCACCCGCCGCACCTAGCTCGCCGCTCGATCCCCTCTCGACCCGCGCGGGTCGCCTCGCCTGACCGCCGGCGCGCTTCGCGTTTCTCGTGTTTGCGCTGTGGTCTTTGTGTGCGCGACTCAAGAGTATGGGCGGATGCGAAGTACCGGAGACCGCGATCTTGACGAACAGTTGGAGAGATTTGGCCAGAATATGCGCGAGGCCCGCAAGCAGGCGGGCCTTTCGCAGATCGATCTGAGCCTCAGAGCCAATCTCGACCGCGCTGCCGTCAGCTTCCTCGAGCGCGCCGAGCGCGCGCCCGATCTCTCGACGATCGTGCGCGTGGCTGTGGCTGTCGGTGTCAAGCCCGCCGCGCTGCTGGGCGGTATCGGCCCCGACTCGGCCGTGCGCGGCCCCCGCTGCGGCGAGGACGAACTGACGCCCGCCGCCCGCTTCGGCGTCAACCTGCGCTGGGCGCGCGAACGCGTGGGCATCTCCCAGGAAGCGCTCGCCAACAACGCCCACGTCGACCGCGCGGCGATCAGCGTGTTTGAGCGCGGCAAGCGCAACCCCAACCTGCGCACGCTGCTACGCCTCGCCAGAGCCCTCGAGGTCCCGCCCGGGGTGCTGTTACGGGGGGTGGGGGCTCCGGTGGTGGCGAGGATTGGGAGTTAGCGCCTCGCCCCGGGCGGCGAAAGCGTGGTCTTGAGTGCGCTGCCGTCTTCTCCGTCACGGCTGCGAGGTCAGCGTCTCGCGCTGAATCGTCCAAGCGGCCTGGATCGGGTTGAGGAAGTGTGGCGGCTCCTCGATCTGCAGGCGGTTGTCGTAGTTGGCGTCGTACGGGTAGCCGTGTTCGATTACGCCGGTGCGACCGTTGAATTCGCCGGTGAGACCATTGCTGAAGAGGCCCGCCACTGCCCCGTACACGTTCAGGTGCCCCAGGGTGGCGGTGCCGCAGTCGTAGTTGTCGACGAGCACCGAGTGTTTGAGCGCAAGCATTGCGGCGTAGATCGTGGGGTTGTTGAGGTCTTCAGGTGTGTGGCCCGTAGGCTCGTTGGGTGCGTCGCATTCGCTGGCGTTGTTGATGTATTCGCAGATGTGCGAGCCGAGGTACCGATCATGGCCGTTGCAGGTCGTGCCCCCGACTTCGTAGGTCTTTACGACCGGGTGGTAGATGCGGATGAAGTTATTGGCCACCAGGCCCAGCAGGGCGTTGCTGGCCGGGACTTCGCCGTTGCGGGGTACGGTGATCAGGTTGCCGTTGATGATGATGTCGTTCTGCGATGCGATCGTGAGTGAGTTCGAGTATTCGCCGTGCACGTACACGTTGCCGCATTCGGTGTCTTCTTCGTATCCCGGTTTGGGCCCGTACGGCGAGTAACGTGTCGAGCAGCCGCCTTTTACGTAGATGACGCCATTGGGTGGGAAGGCCACGCCGGGGACTGTTTTTACTTCGACTTTTTTCGTCACAGCATTATATTCAAAGCTCTTCACGGTCATCGTCGAGCCTTCGAGAATGATTTCTGTCTTGCCCGTGTACTTGTACGCCGGTTCGACGACGTGTTCGAGTTCTTCGTCGCCGGGGGGCGGTTCGAGTTGTTTCACTTCAGACACGGGAACGTGCGTGCCCTTGAATGTGGGCGAGGCGGGGCAGGAGCCGACTTCCTCGTTCGAATAGCCTTCTTCTTCGGAGGGCTCGCCGCGGCTGCCGAATTCGATTCGATCGGGCAGGGACCGCCCGAAGATGGGAGAGCCGCAGATCCCGACGTGGTCTTCGGTGTGCATCGGCCCATTGACCGATTCGCCGGAGATGAAGTAGTTGTTCTGGCATTCTCGTTCGCCGGGGCGTTTGCCGTAGAAGGCTTCGCACTGCGTGCGCACCGGTTCGCCGTACTTCGCGGGATCGAAGGTTTCGTACTTCGTGTACCACACGTAGCTCACGAAGTTGGAGTTCCTGAAGGTCGCCATGATCGACCTGGATTGCTTCCGATAAAAGCCGGTGGCCTCAATCCGGAAGGTCCCTGTCGCCGCACCCTGCTCTTCGAGCATCGATTCCACGAGGTTGCTTTTCGTGCACTTCGGATGTTCTTCTTTGTCGCTTTCAGCGGGTATCAACTGGATCGCGTAACGCTCGCCCCCGCTTTCGGGGATTTCGGCGGTGTGGAGTTCGGAGCTTTTCAACGGTTCTTTGGTACCTTCCTTGTACTGCTGGTTCAGCGCCGGGTTGGCGGCGGGCGGTTCGGTGCAGTAGCTGAGGTAGTTGCCATCCTGGGTGAGGTGATACTCGTAGTCCTGAATGCCTGCCTCGGCCGCGTAGTAGGCCTTCTTTTGTTCGGAGTTGACGCTGACCGCACCGATATCCCCTCTTGCGGCCGTGAACGCAGCGACCACAAGCCCAGATGAGATCAGCATCACGGCAAGTGCGACGATCATCGTGATGCCGTCCTGGCTACGTAGTGAGAGGAGAGCGCGACGAAGGAGTCGGGAGGCGGTGGTAGTCATGTTTCCGGGGTGCAGGGTAGATTGGGATTGCTTGGTGATTCCGAGGAGGTGGCGAGGCGGAAAACGGCTGAGTCTTCAAGCGAGATCGGGCGGTCGTGGTTGAACGTGGCGAGTTCTTTTCCGGGAGGTGCCAGCGAGAAGGTGATAGTCACCTTTGTCACATCTTCGGCTTCCGCTTCTGGCAATCCTTCGGGCGGCACGGTTATTGCCGCTTGGTCGATCCTGCCGTATTCCGGCGTGGTATCCGATTTATGGTAATAGCGATAATATTGAAATACTGCTATTGATTCATTGCTTTTGTTTTCCGCTTGCTTTACCCCGGTGAGCAACAGTGTTTTGGTTTCTGGCGTTTTGGGGAACGTGTAGTTGGGGGCTTCTTCGCCGCCCGAGGAAGGGGGGATGCTCTTGGAGGTGTATTCGATCAGCTTGCCTTCCGATTCGCCTTTGGGCGGCACGTATTCGATTTCGTGCAAACGCACCGTTCCGAACGCCGACTTGGTGCCGCCTTCGCTGATGAACTTTAGAACGGAAGGCGTACTCTTGGTTTGGATCGGTGTCACGCCACGGACGACGCACGCCGAATGGAGCTCGAGCATGATCTTTTCCAGCGCCACGCTTCCGGTTTGGTCGACGTGCACTCGTTCGGTGATGCGCGATACGTCGCCGGTGGTGAACTTGAGCAGCAAGAAGGCGGCGAGGCAGACGATCGTGCCCATCGACATCGCCACCAGGAGTTCGATCATTGTGAAGCCATGCTCGTCGCGCAACGGCGAGACGGGAGGGCAGGGAGGGGGGGAGCTGTTTGCTGGAGGCGTCATGGACAGCCGGCTTTTTCTTCGCCTGCACCGAGATAGATGGTAGCCGCGGTGGTTCCAGTTGTGCTGTTGTTAGGCACCGATATCGTTGTCTTACGCGGTTTGCCTGAGATGGTCGTGGTGACGCAAAGGGAATAGGTCCCAAAGGGAACGGCTGGTCGTGGCATCTGCCCGGTGGTGGCGGTGAATTTATGAGCGGCCCCGCAACCATCGGTCAGGGTGCCGGTGAATCCCAAGATTGGTGACCCGGGGAAACCACTGCTCGTGCCGCTCGTGACATTGAGCGTGATCGGCGCGACCGGCACCACCACTTTGGTGGTCGCGCCGGGAGCCACGAGAATTTCGACATTGGCGGCCTGCCCGTTTTTGGTCGGTAGGTCGGCTTCGCAGCTACCGGCGGCCACGGTGTACTTGGAGGTGAACGGGAACAGCGTCGCGCCCGAGCTGACTTCCGACGGCGGGCCGGGGAAGGTTTCGAGGGTGCCGAAGGAGCTCGCCCGCGGGTGGGTCATGAGCGGGTTAAAGACATAGAACTGATCCCAGCCTTCGGTGATGGTTTTGGTTTTTGTGTTTTCGAAGCCGACCGACAGCGTGCCGGCCGGCGCGAACTCGAAGCTTTTCTTGACGGTCTGCTCGGCGATGACGTAGAAGCTGCCCGTGGTGCTGGGATCTTCCGAGGAGTTTTTGAACCCGTTCTGGTCGACGTAACCAAGCCGGTCGACGTTGACTTTGTATTCGCCCGGTGACACCGCCAGGATCGCGCAGCCATCGGCGGCGGTTTCCGCGGTGGTGCTCGTCGGGCCGGTGGCTTCGGCGGTCATTCCCGCCACGGGTTCCCCTGCGGCGCCGCTGACCTGGACGATGATCGACGAGTCCGGCGGGGGTGCGACGATGCCGGTCTCGACGACGGGCTTCACGTTACCGTGCCAGCTGACTTCGGAGATCGTCCGGATGTAGTCGGCGCTCGGCGAGCTCGACGAGCAGCTTGCCGTGGAGGTGGCGTCGTCGATGTACTTGGCGGAGGAGAAGACCGTGTAGTTGGTACCCCCGGAGCTCACGCTGTGCGTGAACCGTTCGCCTGATTTGCTCATTTCCGAGAGCTTGGCAATCGGTTCGCCGTGCAGTTCGTCCTCGTTCTGCTCGGCCAGCGCGTTGGCTTGGGCGCGAGCTCTCGTGAGCGCGGTAGCGCGGTTGGAGTTGTTGAGAGCGGTCATCGTGGCGACCGCCACCAGCACGATCACCACGGCTCCGATCAGCACCTCGATCAGCGTGTCGCCCGCCTCGCCGGTGGGGCGACACCCAGGCCCTGGGGGGGGACGATGAGGTTTTACGTCGCCCACCTTGCCGCGGGGGCGACACGCAGGCCCTGGAAGGGGACGATGAGGTTTTGTGTGGATCATCACAAGAAAGCTGCGCTCGTCTCTTGCCCCCCTCTCGACAGGGCTCCCTATGACCTTTAGCCCCCAATGCCCTGCTCGTCGCTGTTCGTATCTGGACGCGCGTACGGGGGCCGCACGTGCAATGCGGTCGTGGCGGCGCTTGGCGCGGCGAAGGCCGCAAATGGGCGATGTCGCGGGCGAATGGAGCGTCCAGCGCCTACAATCCCAGTCCCCCGGGGGACTGGTGTAACGGTAACATGGGGGTCTCCAAATACTCGGAGTGAGGAGTGATTCGCAGGCCTTTCGCTGGCTCTGTAGAGCCAAATCTCGACAAACATCATCGATTCCGGCATCTGTGGGGCGGAGCATCCGAAAGTCAACAAACATCGACAAACATCCCCTTCTCGTAGAAACTTACGCGGTCACTTACCCACGATAGAGACCACCGCAGACAGGGCATCTTGGGTTCTTTTGGGTTTGCCAGATGCACGCTTCTTGCCGAACGGGATTCCAGAACGATTGACCTCATCCTCCTCGCTACCTCGGATGAGTCGCGTTGTGTCGGGTCGCGTGGGATCAGGTTTCCCCTAGTAAGATTTTGGACCTCTCGCTTTCTCGTGAGCGTGCGTTGATCCTTCGGGCGATACTTCGTTATCCGGGTGCCGATTGGGACAGCTCGGCGCTTGCCCGTAGTGCTGACCTGAGGGGCGGGGCGGTCTATCCAGGATTGGTCTCGCTTGCGGATGCAGGGCTTCTGCGGAGCGGCTGGGAGCGAGGCGCTGGTTCTGGCCGGCGTGTCTACCGGCTCGTCCCCCGGCAGCTCGATGATGCGAGGAAGGAGGTCGCGGCGTTTGCCGGCGAGTTCCCGCCGCGGCGCATCGTTGCATCTCCATCGCAAGCCCGCTGACGCAAACGGCGCGCACACCGAACACGCTGGGCGGCAGGCGTGGCCGGGGATCGTCGACCACGGCAGTCCGCACGTTGGGGTTGGCCGTGCTGGACCTCAGCGTCGATGGACGGGACGACCATACAACCACTTTGTAACAAGTTGCAACTTGTTACAAAGTGGTGCTACGCTCTGTCTCACGTCGCGGAATTGTTGCTCGCCGCGAACCCACAGACCGACGCCAGGAGGGGCGCATGCCTGAGCAGTCAAACGTTTCCACGCGGGACCCGACCGTATCGCGGCCTGGGGGCGAATCGGCGCTCACGCCAGGTCTTCCGCCTGGTACGGGTTGGCCGTCGATCGTGCAGACCGTTGCGTGGCTGTGGTTCATGGAGCGGTGGGTGCGGCGGGGTCACCGGCGGCTCGATTCGCCGGTAACGTGCCGGATTCTGGGGGTCGGTGAGGTCGTCTCGGTGTGGGACCCGGAGCTGGTCAAGCAGTTGTTCACTGGCGACAGCGATGTCTTGCATGCTGGTGAGGCAAACGCGCGTGTGCTCGGCCGGGTAGCACCCAACTCTCTGCTGGCGCTCGACGGAGCGCGTCATGTGAGGATGCGCCGGCTTCTCTCGCCACCGTTCCACGGCGAGGCGGTCCGCAGATACCGGCAGCTTATCGGGGAGCTCGCGACGGCCGAGGTGCAACGGTGGCCCGTCGGCGAGGGGTTCGCGATCTATCCGCGGATGCAGGCGATCGCGTTGGAGGTGATCCTGCGAGCGGTGATCGGGGTACGCGACCCGGCCCGGATGGCTCGTCTACGCGAGCTGCTGCCCAAGATGGCGGGGGCAAGCGCGGTCGCGTTCACGCTTGAGGCACGCAATCCGCGTCTGGCTGGTGGGTGGATCGGAGCCTGGTTGCCGTGGGTGCGCGCACGCCGGGAGGCCGAGGTGCTGCTCTATGAGGAGATCGCCGCGCATCGCAGCGACCCCGATGGTCGGGAGGATATCCTCGCTGGGCTGATGGAAGCGCGCGATGAGAACGGTGAGCCGCTCACCGATGAAGAACTCCGCGACCAGCTGGTGACGCTGCTGATCGCCGGGCAGGAGACCACCGCGACCGCGCTCGCGTGGTGCTTTGAGCGGCTCCTGCGCCACCCCGCCGTGCTGGCGCGCCTGGAGCGCGAACTCGCCGGCGGCGAAAGCGATGCCTATCTCGATGCGGTCGTCAACGAGACGCTGCGCGTGCGTCCTCCGCTTGAGGGCGTGTGGCGCAAGCTTACGGCTCCACTGGAGCTCGGCGGCTATCTGCTTCCCGCCGGGACGATCGTCAGCGTGACGATCATCTCGGTGCACCTATCCGAGGTGTTCCCTGACGCCGAGCGGTTTCGTCCCGAGCGGTTCCTCGATCAGCCGACGCCATCGTATGCGCTGATTCCGTTCGGTGGCGGGTCGCGCCGCTGCATCGGCGCGAGCTTCGCGCTCATGGAGATGAAGACGATCCTCCGCACGGTACTCGAACACGTCGAGCTGCGCGCACCCACTCAGAAGCCCGAGCGTGCGGTACGCACGCGGCGCATCACCACCGTTCCGGCCCGCGGCGGACGAGTCCTCGTCACCTCCAGAAGGCCAATACCGCCTGGTCCCAGCGATCCGACGGTCGAGAGGAGCGCGAGGTCTGGGGTTGAGATGACCATGACCTGCCGCCGAGGGCGAGTGAGAGCGTTTCGGGCGTGCAGCCGGGGATAGCGATCACCTCCTGAGCTGAGCCGGCACCCGGCTGTGTAGGCTTACAGACCCCAGTGCGCCGTGGCGTGTCGCGGGCCGTCGAGTTGGCGCTGTAGGGTGCACGACGACGATGACGACGGCGATCTGGTGGCGGCGATGAGCGTCGAGGTTCGCCCGGTCAGTTCCAGGGGCCAGCTGCGGACGTTCGTCAGGCTGCCTTGGCGGGTCTATCGCGGTGAGCCCAACTGGGTTGCGCCGCTGCTGATGGACGTGAAGAAGCGACTGGACCAGACGAAGAACCCGTTCTTCAAGCACGCTGAAGCCCAGTATTTCCTGGTTTGGCGCGATGGGCGGGCAGTCGGCCGGATCAGCGCGCATGTCGATCGCAACCTCAACGAGTTCCAAGGCAACAGGTGGGGCTTGTTTGGGTGGTTTGAGTGCGAGGATGATCCGCAGGCCGCGCATGCACTGATCGACGTCGCGGGAACGTGGTTGCGTGAGCGCGGGTGCGACCGGCTCGTCGGCCCGATGGACTTCACGACCAACGATGAATGCGGCCTATTGGTCGAGGGCCATGAGCATCCACCGATCGTCCTGTGCCCGTGGCATCACCCCTACTACCAGCGCATCTTCGAGCAGGATCTCGGGATGGAGAAGGCGATGGACCTGTACATGTGGAGCCTGCACGTAGCCGGGCGCGAGAACGTCCACCCGGCGATCTGGGAGACGGCCGACAGGCTCGAATCCGAGCACGCGATCGTGTGCCGCCACTTCCGCAAGAAGGAACTTGAGGCCGAGGTGGGGCGTTTCCTTGAGGTCTACAACTCCGCGTGGGAGCGAAACTGGGGGTTCGTGCCGCTCACCGAGGAGGAGGTCCGCCATTACGCGAAGGACTTGAAGCCGATCCTGGATGAGAACTGGGCGATGGTCGCCGAACGCCGGGATACGGGCGAGGTGGTCGGGGCGGCACTGACGCTGCCGGATTACAACCAGGTGCTCGCCAAGCTGAACGGCCGTCTGCTGCCGTTCGGGTGGATCACAGCGCTGCGGGAGCGCAAAAAGATCGACGCGGTCCGCGTGATCGTCCTCGGCGTGACCCCCGCCTACCGCCACACGGGCGTCGCGGCACGCCTATACCAGATGCATTTCGAAGCCGCCGAACGCACACCGCAGAAGGGCGGCGAGATGGGCTGGACGCTTGAGGTCAACCAGCCGATGAACCGCGCGCTTGAAGGCATGGGAGGCAAGATCAAGCGCCGCTACCGCGTCTACGAGCAAGCGCTGTAGGCCCGTGTCGTTAGCCCCGGCCCGCACCGTATGGGTTTCCGCGATGGGTCTGTGCCGGTAGCGTGCGGGTCTTCCAGACCCTCTTGGCGTTCGGTGGTAACGCACAGCCGCAGCTCGCGGTAACGCGCCGGCTTGGTTGAGCGCGGGCACGAAGTGCGGGTGCTCGCCAACAGCGCAGCACAGGAGCGGGTCGAGGCGACCGGCGCGGAGTTCGTGCCTTTCCGGCGAGCGCAGCCGGACCTTGACCTCACGCGGCGCGAGAGCGACACGCTGCTTGACTGGCAAGCCTGCACCAGGCCCGGGGCCGATATCCGCTTGCTACGCAACGGCCTGTTCGCGTTCGTGCTCGATGTCAGCCGCGAGAGCGCCGAGCTGCTCGCAGACCAGCCAGCGAATGTCGTGGTGTTCGACTGGATGCTGAGCGGTGCAGCGATCGCTGCCGAGGGTGCGGGCGTGCCGGCAGCCGCACTCGTGCACTGCCCCTACCCGTTCCCCGTCGATGGTGCCCCGCCGCTGTTCACCGGCTTGCGACCGATGCCCGGCCGCCTGGGCGCGGTGCGCGACGGTCTCCCCGGGGGTGTCGCCGGATGGATGTTCAACACCGGCGTGCCGCTTCTGAACAAGGCGCGTGCCGAGCAGGGGCTGGGGCCGCTGCGGCGCTTCGAGCAGCAGCTGCTCGGCGCCAACGCGATCTACGTTATGAGCACCGCCGAGTTCGACTTCTCAAGCCGCGGGCGGCTACCCGCGAACGTGCACTACGTCGGCCCCGCGTTCGAGCCCTACCCCGCCGAGTGGCGCTCCCCTTGGCCCGAGTGGCGACACGGACCCTCTGGTCGTCATCAGCCTCAGCACCAGCTACATGAACCAGCAGGCGCTCGCCCAGCGCATCCTCGACGCGATCGCCGGCCTGCCCGTCAGAGCGTTATTGACGACCGGGCCGGCTCTCGACATCGCTTCGCTGCGGATCCCGCCGAACACTCGCACGGTGGCCTTCATCCCTCACCGCTACGTGTTCCCGCACGCTGCGCTCGTCATCTCCCACGCAGGCTGGCAGACGATCAATGCTGCCCTCGCCGACGGCGTGCCGCTGCTGTGCATCCCCGACGGACGCGACCAGCCCGATAACGCCGCCCGCGTACTCGCCGCGGGAGCAGGTGTCCGCGTCCGCAGAAGCACCGCACCCCACAAGCTACGGCACGTGATCACACATGCGCTCACGGATCCCTCGCTCACGCACGGCGCGAAGACGATGGCCGTCGCGCTCGCCCAAAGCGACGGTGCGCTCGCGATCACCGACGCGCTCGAGCGACTCGCCAACCACGAGAAGCCTCAGTAACGCGAGCTTACGCCCTGGGATGGCCAGGCTGGGATGATCGCCTGGATGGTGGGCGCCGAGCAGCGCGGTCAGCGGCGCTCGCCCGGTCGCGGATGACTTCGGTGACGCTGGTTGTTGTCAGGCTCAGTCTGTTGGCGATGTCTCGCGGATCCTCGCTGCGCTTCCAAGCGGCGATGATCTGGCGAGCCTTGGCGTTCGCACGCGCGTACCTTTCTGCGCGTCTTTGGGCACCGCGGACTTTACGTCGTGCGGCTACGCGGGCCTTGGCGGCGGGCGGTGTTCCGCTCACGCCGACGTACATACGCAGGATCTGACGGACCCGCTCGCGCGTGATGTCGAACCGTTTGGCGATCTCCCCCAGACTCCAGCCCTCGACGGTTCGCAGCCGGTGCATCTCCCGCTCGCGCTCAAGGTTGCGCTTCGCGTGTCGGCTCAAAGTTGGGGTTGGCATGCGGCATAGCTAACGCCGTCGGCGCTGTGCAGGGCAGGGCACGACGGTGTGGGCGCTGGTGTGGGTGCCGTCTTCGAAGGCGAAGGAGGCGGCGAAGTGGAAGCCGCCGTGGGAGCAGGTGTTCGGCAGGACGATCCCGCGGGGGTGGTAGGGCCGGTACCTGTCGCGGGTGTGTTCGTAGTAGGTGAGGTGCAGGGGGCCGATCGTGGAGCGCAGCTGCACCAGGGAGGCGTTGGGCGCTCCGGGTAGGGTGGGGACGAGGGGAACCGTGGCTGCGAGGTCTCCGCCGAAGGGATTCATTGCTGGAAGAACGAGGCCGGAGAAGGTGATCTGAGCGGAGACGGGGAGGTGTCCGTTGGCGTAGAAGAGCAGCCCGAGGTGTCCTTCGTGGACGTGTTCCATGTAAATCGTGATCTGGGCTGTCTCTTTGAGGATTTCGGGGCCGAAGGGGATCTCGACGAGCCCTTTGCCATAGCCCATCTGCGACTGGGAGGGACAGCTTTCGGGGCCGTCGATTTCGAGGACGGCGGCGCTGCAGGTTTCGAGGCCGAGGCCGCTGGTGCCGATTCCGAGGTTGGCGGGGTAGTAGAGGTCTAGGGCAGTCAGAGGCGAGGGGACCTGTCCGGTGGTGGTCGCGATCGTGAAGCCGAAGACGATCGTGGTGCCCTGTCCGAGGTGCTCGGGTGAGAGCGCGGCGCTTAGCCTTGCTGTCTGCTCGGCCCCAGGGATGGTCGCTCCGGCCGCAGTGGCGACAAACCACATACGTGCGAACGCGACCAGCACGGCAAGCACAGCTATGGCCCGACGACCGAGCGTAGCGTTCATCAAGCGGCGCGCGATGATCACGATTGGATTGGATCGCACAAAACCAGCGTGCGCTATACGCTGTGGACTGGTGCGGATCGGAGGTCTGTGATGGCGGAGGGTGTGTTGTTGGTGTTGGAGGGGGTTGGGAAGGGGTATC
>Ga0187855_10000825_pt1 | contig 26135 bp, 20 predicted proteins | sample June2016WEW_8_10_2_FD_132969 | JGI IMG/M metagenome (GOLD analysis project Ga0187855, IMG submission 132969) | Peatland microbial communities from SPRUCE experiment site at the Marcell Experimental Forest, Minnesota, USA - June2016WEW_8_10 | ecosystem: Environmental > Terrestrial > Soil >...
CTTGAGCGGATTCTCTTCGAGGATGCGCCGCTGGGCATCGGCCGGCATCGGAAGGGCCCGGAACGCGTCCAGGTTCGCGCGGATGTCCTTGACGCCCGGACCGGGCCAGTCGGTCCCAAAAAGGACCTTTTCCGAAAGTCGAGGCAGCGTCGGGAAGTAGTCGAGCAGGCGCGCCGGCGGGATCCCGCTCACCTCGAGCCATACGTTGGGAAAGCGGCGCGTCAGGAAGACCGCCGTCTCCATCCAGATCGGTCGGCCTCCGTGCGCGAGTACGATCGTGAGCTCGGGAAAATCGAGGGCCACGTCCTCGATCATCATCGGATCGGCGTACCGGTTGCGGGCCCGGGGAAAGACGCTGGTGCCGGTATGGAAGATCACCGGTAGCTCATATCGGACGCACGCCGCGTAGAGGTCGCGCAATCCGGGATGGTCGCCGTCGGCGTAGGCGTTCGGGCGGAATCCCTGGTGCGGAGGGTGGAGCTTGATCCCGCGAAGGTGGAGCTGATCGGCCAGGCGACCCACCTCCGCGCCGGGGTCCGGATGGTCGTGCCGGAGCCCGCCCACGGCCAGGAGGCGCTCCGGGTCCGCGCGGGCGTACTCGCTGACGAAATCGTTCGCCTTCTCCGTGTAGCCGATGACCTCGGGGGCGACGTAGTTGATGAGGACGGCTCGCTCGACGCCGGACGCGGTGAGGTACTCGAGGAACGCCGGCGGGTCCGTCAAGTAGCGGGCCGGGGCGGTCCCGGCATACCCGAGCAACTCGGCGGCGTCGGGCCGCATCTCCCAGATCGGGTTGATGTGCACGTGACAGTCGGTGACGCCCATCGGTCCAGCCGAGCCGTTCCCCGATATAAGCCGCGACCGACGGACTCCGCCCGAGAGGTTATCTGCGGGGAGAGGCGTGGACCCGAACGATGGCCTCCCCCGGCGCGGTCCGCATCATGCCCAAGCACCTGAAGGCGACCTATCTCGCCGACCGCGAGTATCTGCTCGAGGAAACTCGCGCCACCAAGTGGTACTACTTTCCGGGCCCGGCCCTGTGGGCCATCATCTTCGGCGCCCTCACCTTGCTCTCGGCCGAAGCGGCCTACTTCGGCTCGAACGGCACCCTAGCGCAGGATGCGAGCCTCCACTTCATCTCGAGCGACGCGACCTTCGCCAAGTACGTCACCCTGTTCTACGCGCTCATCTTCCTCGTCACGCTCCTCTGGCTCCTGGTCCGCTACCTCCGATGGATCCGGACCGTCTACGCGGTCACCTCCCGGCGCGTGATCATTCAGAAGGGGATCCTGGGCCGCGACTTTGACGAGATCCCGGTGACCCAGGTCCGCGGCGTGGATGTCCACCAGGGCCTCCTGCAGCGCATGCTGGGCTACGGGTCCGTGCGGGTGAGCTCGGAGGGCGGCACGCGCGTGGGCAACGAGGATTGGAAGGGGATCCCGAAGCCGTTCCGGTTCCAGAAGCTCATCGAGGACGCCACCCAGAACCGCGACACGCCGTACCCGACGCCCTCGACTTCCGGCCCCCAGTCTGGGCCCGCTTCGGGCGCTCAGATTCCGCCGCACTAGAGGAGGGCCTCCCCCGCATCGGGGGCCGCCGCTGAGACTCGGTTCCCGGGACGTCGCGCCAGCGTTAAACTGCCGCTCGGCCTCGTGACGACCGGCCATGCCGGACGATTTTGATGTCATCGTAGTCGGCGCTGGAATGGCCGGTTGTTCGGCCGCGATCCGGGTCGCTCAGGGTGGTGGAAATGTACTGCTCCTGGAACGTGGCGCCGAGGCGGGGACCAAGAACCTTTCCGGAGGGATCCTCTGGGGTCACGACCTCGACCGGATCCTGCCCGGCTGGTGGCACGAGATGCCGGTCGAACGCCACATCGTCCGGAAACGGTTCGGCGTCCTGACCTCCGACAGCGCGGTCTCCTTCGACTTCGACGACGCCGCCTGGAGGAAGGAGCCGTACGTCGCCCACTCGGTCCTCCGCGCCCGCACCGACGCATGGCTGGCGAAGAAGGCCGAGGAGGCCGGGGCCACGGTCGTTACGAGCGTGCCCGTGGAGCGCCTCAATTGGGAGGGTTCGCGCGTGCACGGGATCGTCCAGGGCGGAGAAACGATGACCGCCCCGGTCACGATCCTCGCGGACGGGACGAACTCCCGGCTCGCGCTCGGGACTCCGATCCGACCCCAGGCCCGACTCGACGCCGAGGCCACCGAGCTCGGGATGAAGGAGGTCTACCGCCTCGACCCGGGCCGGATCGAGGAACGGTTCCAGCTGCAACCAGGCGAGGGCCACGCGGAGGAGTGGGTCGCGGGCCAGTTCGCGCCCGGGGTCATGGGGGGCGGCTTCCTGTACACGAACGCCGACACGATCTCGGTGGGCCTCATCCTGAACCTTCGCTCACTGTTCGGCCGGGGCGTCTACTCCCAGGAGCTCATCGAGCAGTTCCGTCTCCACCCGACCATCGCGGCGCGCATCCAGGGCGCCGAGCTGGTCGAGTACGGGGCCAAGCTCATCAGTTCGGGTTGGGCGAGTCGGCCCGCAGCCTTCCACGGCGATGGCTGGATGGTCGCGGGGGACGCCGCGGGGTTCACCTTTTCCAACGGACTGGTCATCCAGGGGATGAACTACGCGATCCGCACGGGGCTGGAGGCGGCCGAGACCGCCCTCGCGGCAAAGAAGGCGGGCTCCGCAGGTGCGGCGCAGCTCGCCGGGTACGACACCCGGCTCGAGTCGACCGGCGTCCTCCCCGACTTCCGGGACTTCGAGAAGATGGACCGCGTCAAATGGAATTCCCGTCTCTACACCGCGTACCCGAAATTCGCCACCGAGCTTTTCCATGCCCTGATGACGGAGACCGGCGCCCGAAAGAAGCCGATCCGGCGGGTCGTTCGTGCGGCCCAGAAGGCCGCCGGCCTCTCGTCGCTCTCGCTCCTCAAGGACGGGGCGGACATGGTCCGAGACCTCTGACCCCGATGACGGCCCAAGTCCGAACCGGCCGTCGCGCTACCGCGTCGGGGTTTCGGCTCCGGAAGGCCGGGCTCGACGACCTAGCGGACCTGACGGTCCACCGGCAGGAGATGTGGAGGTCGATCGGCCACCACACCGCCGCGGAGATCCGGACGCACGGGGCCCCGTACCGCCGCTGGCTCCGACCTCGCCTCGCGTCGGGAGAGGTCGTCGCGTTCGTCGCCGTGGTCGGAACGGAGGTCGTGGGTTCCGGTGCGCTCTGGTTCATGCCGCAGGAGCCGAGGCCCGGGATCCCGAAGGGTCGGGTCCCGTACATCATGTCGATGTACACCCGACCGGAGCATCAGCGCCGGGGGATCGCGTCGGCCATCGTCGGCGAGCTCGTGCGCGTGGCGCGGAAGTCGGGCGCCGGCCGGGTCACCCTTCATGCGGCCGACCAGGGGCGACCGGTGTACGAGCGGCTCGGGTTCGAACCGACGGCCGAGATGCGTCTCTGGCTGCGCCGCCCCTCGTGGGCCGGCCCGCCGCCGCGTCGGCTTACTGCGACCGGACGCGCCGGATCTCGGCCGTGAGCGCCGGAACGATCTGGAACAGGTCTCCGGCGATCCCGTAGTCCGCCACCCGGAAGATCGGCGCGCTCGGGTCCGAGTTGATCGCGACGATCACGCGCGAGCTCAGCATCCCGACCAGGTGCTGGATGGCGCCCGAGATCCCAACGGCGATGTAGAGCTGCGGGGATACCGACCGGCCGGTCTGGCCTACCTGGAACGACGAGGGTCTCCAGCCCGCGTCGGTGACCGCACGGGACGCCCCGACGGCGGCTCCAAGGGACGCGGCGAGCTCCTCGACCAGGTGGAAGTTGTCGGCCGAGCGGACCCCGCGCCCTCCGGAGACGACGATCGAGGCGTCGCCCAATGAGGGCCCGGCCCCTTGGGCCGCCGTCTCGGTCGCGACGCGGTGCGGCGCGGTGTACGCCGGGGGGAGGGGGGGCGGGGCGACCTCGTCGACGGTGACCGGCACCGGAGTCTCCGTCGGGGCGGCAAACGCGTGGGGACGGAGCGCGAGGGCCACGTGGGCTCCCTCGAGACCTCGGGTCTCGGTGGCGCGCCCGCCGAAGATCGGTCGACGAACCTGAACGGTCGCGCCGTCCCGTCGGACTTCGGTGACTCCCGTCGCGACGGCCGCGTTCCATCGGATGGCGAGCCTCCCGACGAGGTCGCGGCCGACCGTCGTGCCGCCGACCAGTACCGTGTCGGCGCCCACCTGCTCGGCCGCGGCGGTCACGACCGCGGCCAGCGCGGCGACCGGCGCCGAATCGAGGGCAGGGTCGAGCGCGACGAGCACGCGGGAGACTCCAACGCGACCGAACTCCGTCGCGGCCGCCTTGGCCGAGCTCCCGGAAAGGAATCCGATCAGGGTCGGGGAACTTCCCGCCAGGCTCCGGGCGACCGAGATCGCTTCGAGCGTCGGGCCCGAGAGCTTGCCATCCTGCGCCTCCCCCACGATCAGGATCGTGCCGGTCACGGGAACACCTTGGCCTGTTCACGCAAAATGCGGACGAGCTGCACGGCGGCATCCTCGGGGGTCTTGAACTCGATCATCCGGGCGCCCGTGCGCGGGGGCGGCAGCTCGAAGGTGCTCGGGGAACTGTGGGCCCCGCCCGTCGCCGGTTCTGCCGGCCGCTTGGCGATCGGCGCCTTGCGGGATTTGAGAATGCTCGGGAGCTTGGCCGTTCGCGGGTCGTTCCACGCCTGCTGGAGGCCGATGACGCACGGGGTCGGGGCCTCCCACCGTTCTCCACCGGCCTCGGTGGAGCGGAGGAACTTGAGCCGGGATACGGAGGGGTCCCAACGGAGGTCGACCACGGAGCCGAAATCGGGAACGGAGAGCAGCTCGCCCAACGCCGAGGCCACGAGCCCGGCCTCGTCGTCCCCGGCCTGCTTGCCGCAGAGCACGAGGTCGTGGGGGACCGCGGAGATCGTACCCGCCAGCGCGCGCGCGGCGAGAATCGGATCGACCGCGTTGCCCGGAGGCGCTTCTACCCACGTCGCCAGGTCCGCGCCCAGGGCGATCGCCGCCCGAAGGACCTCCTCGGTCCGGGGGGCGGGTCCGAAGGAGATCGCGTGCACTTTCGAGCCGGGGACGGACTCCTTGAGGAGAAGGCCTTGCTCCAGGGCCGATTCGTCATATCCGGCCAGGACGAACTTCACGCCCTCCCCGTCCAGGGTCTGCCCGCCCGGGGCGACGCGCAGCCGGGTCTCGGCCTCGGGGACGGGCTTGATGCAGACGACGATCTCCACGCCCGCCTCCGGCGTCAGGCGTACTCGCGCAGCAGTTCCCGGGCGATGACCGTTCGCTGGATTTCGTTCGCGCCCTCGTAGATCTGCGTGAGCTTCGCGTCCCGGAGCAGCTTCTCCACGGGATACTCCTTCATGTACCCGTATCCGCCGAACGTCTGGATCGCCTCGTCGGCGACATGCAGGGCGGCGTCCGAGGCAAAGCACTTCGCGATCGACGACTCGAGCGTGCCCTTCTGGCCGTGGTCGATTGTCCAGGCGGCGTGCCACGTCAGCAACCGGGCCGCATGGACGGCCTGGGCCATGTTGGCGAGCTTGATCTGGATTGCCTGGTGCTCGCTGATCGGCTTCCCGAACGACTGGCGTTTGAGGGAGTACGCGGCGGCGTGGTCGAGGGCGGCCTGGGCGATTCCGGTGGCGAGAGCCCCGATGGGTGTCCGGGTCTGGTCGAGCGTCCGCATCGCGATCGAAAAGCCCCCGCCCTCCTCGCCGAGTCGGTCGGCGACGGGAACCTGCACGCCCTCAAAGCGCACGGTACTCGTGGACGACGCGCGGTGGCCCATCTTTTCCTCGTCCTTGCCGGTGCTGAGGCCGGCGGCACTGCGCGGGACCACGAACGCGGTGATCCCCTTCGTGCGGAGCGCGGGGTCCACGGTCGCGAAGACGGTGTAGAGAGAAGCGTGGGGCGCGTTGGTGATGAAGCACTTCTCGCCGTCCAGGACGTACTGGTCGCCGTCCCGGCGCGCCCGGGTCTTGAGCCCGCCCGCGTCGCTCCCGCCGGACGGTTCGGTCAGGCAGAACGCGGCAAAGTGGTACTCGGCGCAGAACGGCTTCAGGAACCGTTCCTTCTGCTCGGGCGTGCCGCCGAGGAGGATCGGCTCGAGCGCGAGGCAGTTGGCGATCACGGAGGTGGTCATCCCTCCGCAGGCGTGGGCGAGTTCCTCCACGATGAGGCACTGCTCGAGAACGTTGAGGCCGGTGCCGCCGTACTCGGCCGGGACGTTCAGGTTCATGAGGCCGAGATCGTATGCCTTGCGGTAGATCTCGTCGGGGAATCGAGGCGTCCGGTCGCACTCGGCGGCGTGCGGCGCCATCTCCGTACGGGCAAACTTCCGGGCCATATCCCGGAGACTTTCCTGCTCCGCGGACAGTGAGAAATCGGGCATTTTCAGACGGACCAGCGAGCCACCGGAACCCGCTATATCACGGCTTGGGTCCGCCGGACAGTGAAGCTAGACTTGCGGTCCGGTACGGTCCTCTTTCCAGGGATCTGGTACAGTTCCAGTCAGAGGCCCCGTATCCCGGAGGTCCTTCGGCGGGCCTAGATTGGCCGACTAGGGGAGGGCGATGGGATTGGTAGTCCCCGAGTAGCTTCCCACCCCGTGGGCGAAGAACTCGAGACCCTGTCCCGCTGGATTCTGGGCGCCCATGTCGATCACGATGTACTCCGTGGTCGAGACCGGGGTACTGTCGGAGACGCCGGTCCCGTAGCTCCAATCGGTGACCATGGCCATCGAGCCGCCGGACGTAGCGTACTGTGCCGCGACCTTGCCGTTCTCGTACAGGATCGTGAACCCGCGCGCGCCCGACGACACGTCGATTGCCCCCGACGAGGACTGGACAACGAGCCACACCGACCCGAAGGTGACCGTGGAGTTGACTATCCCGATCCGATAATAGAAGTCGGCCGGCCCTTGACATCCGTCGGCGACGAACGTGTCCGCCGGAGAACAATGGCCGGTCGTCGGTACGCCCAGAGAGAAGGCGGCGCCGATGGGGGTATTGCCGGGACAGTCGCAGAACGCTCGGCCGAGAAAGACGCCGTACTCAGCGCCTCCCAGGATCGCCGCGGCCGCGACGATGACCACCACCCCAACGACGAGTGCGACGGTCGGCCCGGACCGTTGAGGCGCCGAAGGCGTGGTGTGGTAGGGGCCGGGGCCCGAAAGCCATGGACCGGTGAGCCGGGCTCCGCATCGCCGGCAGAACGAGTCACCGTTGGTGAACTGTTGGCCGCAGTTTGTGCAAAACAAATCTGCCATGCGGGCGGCCATCGACGACTTAGTACGGCTGGCTTCGAGTTAAAATGACCGATGGAGGTCGGGCCGCAGAGGCGCTTCCGAGATACTCCGGCCTCCCACGCCCAAGAACCTTGCTGGACGTCCGGAAATGACCCTGCCCCCGACGCGTGGAGATGACGCCCAGGGACCGATGTGCCGAGACCGAAGGGGAAATACTGCTGCGGCTACGGCCCTTTCGCGGGCCCATCGAACCGGACCGAGATGACCGTCTCTTCCTTCTCTACGACCACGTATCCCGTCGCCGGTATCGGAGTACGCCCGGCCACGGGAGCGACTTCGTATTCGTAGGTGCCGCTTGCCCGGCGGAAGCGGATCGATTCTGCCGTCGAGGATTCGTTGGACGGTTTCAACCGGACCGACCAGTGGGTGCCCGGGGGCAATCCCGACTCCGTGAAGACCACCGGGTATTTCCCCCGCCAAGCCAGGAGCAGGAACAGCAGCAACACCGCGATCACGAGCAGGATGAGGCCGAGGAGGATGTAGCCGTCCGAACCGCCGAGACCCAAGAAGCCGGACGACGGGGCCGGCGGCGGGGGAGTGGATGTTGAGGCGGTGAAGGTGATCAGCACCGTCACACCGGAACCGGCCACGATCACCGTGCCGGAGGTCGGACTGGACGAATACCCGGTAACGGCGGCGACCGTGTAGGGGTAGCTTCCGTTCGCGTCCGAGGTCGCGAGGGTAGACGAGCTCGAGGGAAGCACGGTTCCGTCCAGCGTCACCGACCAACCGGTACCGGAGGGGAGTCCGCTCTCGGTGAACGTGATGGGGTAGGTCGTGGGTGGTTTCGAGGTCGACGTGAAGACAATGTCCTGCGTCACCGCCGAGCCACTGACCGTGAGGGCCCCGGAGGAGGGAGCGGAGGTGTACCCGTCGACCGCCCCGACCGAGAAGGAGAACGTTCCGTCAGCTTCGGTAAACTGAATGGTCGACGTGGTCGAGCCCACGGGGGTACCTTCGAGGGTCACGGTCCACGGGGTCGAGGAAGGCAGGCCTGATTCGTCGAACGTCACGGTGTAAGTCGGTACCCCGGTCGAGGTGAAGCCGATCTCCACATGCACGGCCGCCCCGTCGACCACGACCGGTCCGCCGGTTACATTCGAGGTGTAACCGGCCACGGTGCCGACGGTGTACGAGTAGGTTCCGTCCAGAACGGAGTAGCCGATCGAGTTGCTGGTCGAACTTCCCAGGGTCGCGTTGAAGGTGACGGTCCATCGACTACCGGTCGGCAGGCCCGTTTCAATGAAGGTCACCGGATAGTGGGTGGGCCCGGTGCCGCCCGTGGGAGCGACGACCTGGAATGTTCCGAGGTCCTGGTCCGACGTGTAGATATCGCCGGTCTCGGCGTCGTAGGCCACCGAGCTCGGGGCCTGCCCGTCGGGGATCGAGCCGGTCACGGTGTTGTTCGTGCCGGAAATGATCGTGATGGCGGAGGCTTCGTCGCTGCCGATGAAGACCTGGCCCGTGGCCGGATCATAGCTGGCTCCCCACGACCCGGGGACGCCAGAAATGTTCGCGACCACCGTGTTGGTCGAGTCCGAGATGACCGTGACGTTGTTGTTGTTCACGTTCGTGAGGAACATCTCTCCGCTCGCACTATCATACGCCATCCCCCAGCCGCCCTGGATGCCGGTGCCGACCATCGCGACGACGGTATCGGTGGTGGCGTTGATTACGGTCACGTTGCCCCCGATGTTGGAGGCGAAGATCTCCCCCTTGCCACTGTCGTAGGCCAGGTCGAACGGAACGAATCCGGGGGTGGCGATCACCCCGGCCACGTCGTACGTTGTGTCGTTGATGACCGTGACGTTGCTGCAGGGCGGGCAGTACTCGTTGCCCACGAACATCTCGCCTTGGGCGGGGTCGTAGGCAATTCCCGTCGGACCGACCCCGGGAATGCTGAAGACGTGGATCACGGTGTTGGTGGTCGTATTGATGACCGAGATGTTGCCCGGTCCCCCGTTGTTGGTCACCCACACCTCGCCCTTCCCCGAGTCATACGCCGCCTGGTAGATGCCCGCCCCCGCGGGGATTTCCGCCACGAGGTGGTCCGTCAGGTCGGAGACGACCGCGACGTACCCCACCGGGTCCACGAGATACTCCTCCTGGTTGGCGCTGGCGTAGGCAAAGTATCGAGAAGCGAAAGTGAGCCACGCCGCCGGAGCAACATCGTGCGTGGACGTCGAGATTGCGATGACATAGCCGGGGAACCCCCCGTAGAACCACACCTCCCCCTGGCCGGGGTCGTTCACCGGATACTCCGGGTAGCAGTCTACAGGGACATTGGGGTTGCAGTCGAGCGGCACCGTGGCGGTCACCGCGTTCGTCGCGTCCGAGATCACACTCACGTTGTTCGAGCCGGTGTTGGTTACGTAAAGTTCACCCAGAGAAGGGACGTAGGCAATCCCCTTGGGGTCGATGCCCACATCGATCGTCGCCACGATCGAGTTGGTGGTGTCGTTGATGACCGTCACATTGCACGTGCCGCCGGCGCCGTAGATGTCGCTCCCGACGAACACCTCGCCCTTTCCGCTGTCGTAGGCTAAGGAGATGGCACCGTACTGGGCAGCAATGGTCGCGACCACCGTGTTCGTCGCGTCCGAGATCACGGTCACGTTGGTGTGGTACAGGTCGTACTGGTCATTGAGCACGAACACCTCGTGCTGGCCAGAGTCGTACACCATCGACTCGGGGACCCCAACCGGGAGGTACACCGTGGCCACGACTGAGTTCGTGGCCGCGGAGATCACGCTCACATTCTCGGACTGGGCGTTCGAGACAAAGACCTCTCCGAGGCCGCTATCGTATGCGATTCCCGCCGCCCCGTCCTGGACGGTGACGGTCGCAACGAACGATGTCGTGGACGCGGAGACGACCTCGACATAGCTCGCGGCGAGGTAATTGTAGTACAGGATGAACAGCTCGTTATCCTTGTAATCGAAGGCGATCCCTGCCGGCGTGCCGAGATACGTCGGGTAGAATGAGTGGACGACCTCGTCCGTGACGTCCGAGACCACGCTAACGACCCCGCCCTCGGAGAGAGCAAACACCTGCCCGCTCAGATTGTCGAAGGCCATCGCGATGACGTCGCCCTGGGCGCCATTTTCTGCGACCTCGTAATCCCCCGGGATCGATGTGTTGTTGAACACGACGAGCGTGCTGGCAACGGCCCATCCACTCGATGCCGGTCCGGAATCGGGTCGAGAGGTCGCGGGACTCGATCGGATCGCCCCGAGGTCGGTGCGGTCGGTCACGACGGGGGCTCCCGTTCCATTGTGGACCTCTGGAGAATCCCGGACCGTGGTGATCGAGCCCGTCGAGTGGCCAGGGTGCGACGCGATGCCGAGCGTTACCGCCGAGGCTGCGGCCAGGAGGACGATGGCCCAAACGGCGACCAGGTGGCCCCGAGTTCGCTTCAAGCCCTCAGCGACCCCGCGCACAAACCGGATGGGGTCATATGCTTGGCTGGAGACCATCCCGAGCTCCTAATCTCCCCACCCATCGAAATTCGAGACACGCCGCCGGGTCGGGCGCAATCCCCGACTCCTTGAGGTTAAGTCTCGAGGCCGATGCTCCGGTCGATGGGTCCCCCTCGAACGCCCAGCCGCCGGACCCGTTCGGGTCGGGAACTTAGGGTGGGTGGCTTCGCCCGAATGGACCGAGACCGCCCCCGGCGGGTCGGGGTCCCCGAGGTGGTGCTGGGGGAGGGCAAGACGGTCGAGCACGTCGTCGCCATCCTTCGGGAACTGCACCGGTTGGGCCTCGGAGCACTGATCTCCCGACCGACCTCCGCCCAGCTCCGCGCCGTCGAGGGGCTCCGGGCCGACGGCGTCCCGCTCCGGGTTCTCGCCGGAGGTCGGATCGTCCGATTGGAGGGCCCCCTCGGCGCCGAGTTTCGCCCCGGGCTTGCGGCGATCCTCACAGCGGGGACGAGCGACGTGCCCCTCGCGGAAGAGTCCCGGGTCGTCCTGGCCGAGCTCGGGGTGGACGTGGTGACGGCCTACGATGTGGGCGTCGCGGGGCTCCACCGACTGCTGGGAGTCATTCGTCGGATCGAACGCAGGCAGCCGGAGGTGTACCTTGTGTTTGCGGGCCGAGAGGGCGCCCTTCCCACCGTGGTAGCCGGCCTCGTTCGGGCACCGGTCGTGGGGGTGCCGACCTCCGTCGGCTACGGTCGGGGCGGGCGAGGGGAGGCCGCACTGAATGCGATGCTCCAATCGTGCGCCCCCCTCGCCGTCGTCAACATCGACGCGGCCGTGCCCGCGGCCCTTTTCGCGGCGCAACGGTTCGCCCGCTCCCCAGGGTGGGGGGGGGCTGCGGCGCACCGAGGAAAGAACCGATGACCGATCCATCGGCCCCGTCGCCCTGGCCGCCGCTCGCCATCCGGGAGGCCGGGGCCGAGGGGATCTACCGGGGGAACCCGGACCGGTTCACCGGTCCCCCCAGCCGGTTTGGGCTTTGGGCGTTCCAACGGCTGTCGGAGCGGTTCCCGCGCGGGCAGCTGCTCGAACTGGGTTGCGGCACCGGCCGGGACGCCCGCAAATTCGCCTCGGGCGGCTACGTCGTCACCGCCGTCGACTATTCGGTGACGGCGATCGAACGGGCGCGGCGAGAGTTGGACAACCCTCCCCTCATCCGCTTTCGCCGGATGGATGCGCTCTCCGCGCTCCGGGACACCCTCACGGCGTCCCTCGATGCGGTGTACGCCCATGCGGTCTACATGATGCTGCCGGACGACGAGCTGACGGCCGTCGTCCGGGAGGTGCACCGCGTGCTCCACCCGGGGGGGTTGCACCTTTTCGCGGTCCGCTCCACCACCGACCCGATGGTCGGTCAGGGGGAGGAAGTGGCCCCGGACGTCTGGCGGCGGACCCCGGGAACGGCGCCCTACCGGTACTTCCGCCGGGAGAGCCTGGACCGGCTCACGGGGCTCGGGTTCGAGCGGGTCGCGACCGAGTTCCCGGAGAGCCTCCACTTTTGGTACGTTGCCGACCGCCGACCGTGAGGGAACGGGGCGCGAAGGGCTTTTCTGGCCTCCGGTTCCTCGGTCGGGCATGCCCCCCCGGGTCGTCCTCTCCGAAGAGGAGGAACAGAAGGACCGGGACGACCGGGACCGGCTCCAGGACCTCGAGAAGAAGTTCCGCTCGCTCGAGACCCGCCGCGGGACCCTGATCGACGAGATGCGTCGACTTTCCTCGGAACAGAAGTCGCTCTACGACCGCCGCCAGGCGCCCCAACAGGAGGTCGAGCGGATCTACGACGAGCACGGGGCGCTGGGGAAGCGGCTCATGGAGCTACGCTCCGCACGGGAGAAGGCGCGCCGACACCTGGAGGCGGCGATCGTGGCCGTCCGGGAGCTCCGCCTCACCTTCCCGGCGGGGGAGCGCGTGCGTCCGGAGCAGCTGAAGCGCGAGCTCGCGGAGCTCGAGCTGAAGCAACAGACCTCCGCGCTGCCGATCGAAGAGGAGAACGCCCTCATCCTGCGGATCCGGGAGCGGAGCCGCGAGCTCAAGTCGGCCGAGTCCCGCGCGGCGACCGTCGCCGAGCACGAGCGGCTGCGCAAGGAAGCGGACGCCCGCGTGCAGGCCTGCCGGGCGGAGGTCGACCGTCTGGGCGCCGAGTTCGGGCAGGCGAAGGCGGACCGCGACGCGATGATGGTGGCGATCCGTTCGAAACTCGAGGCGGCGGGCAGCATGGTCGCCGAGATGCGGGCCAAGGGCAAGGCGCGGGCCGAGTTGATGGAGAAGATCGACGGGATGAGCCGGGAGATGGCCACCCTCGACCAGGAGGCCCGACGGATCTTCGGCGAGAGCCGCGCACGGCGCGAGGAGGCCCAGCGCACCCTCCGTGCGTACACCCGCCCCCGGGGGCGCACCAACGACGAGGTCGCCACGAACTTCGCCGACGCCCAGCTCCAGGAGCTCCTGAAGCGGGGCAAGATCACGCTCGGCGGTTAGGGCCGTTCTGCCGTGTTGGGCCCCCCAGGGGCCACGGCTCAGGTGACGCGCCTATCCCTGGTAGATGTTGACGACCGTGACGCGGAAGATCAGGGTCTGGCCCGTCACTTCGGTGTTCCAGTTGATCGTGTACGTGCCCGCGGCGAGGTTGACGGCCGAGATGAGGTAGTGGCCCGAGGACTGGCCGTTGCAGGTCTGGGCGGTCGCGAACGTCCCCAGCACCCGCCCGTAGTTGCTGGGGGTCAACAGGTTGAGCACCGAGATCGAGGTCGTGGAGATGTTGGTGACGGTGATGTTCCAGCTCCCGAATCGTGTGGTCTGGCCGAGGTTCGGGAGATGGTTGACGACCACGGAGGTCGAATTGACGCTGAGGACCAGGTCCGTCCATCCGTAGGTGGGGTCGGTGAAGGTCGTTCCGGAGGTGGCCGAGATCCCGGGGTAGAGGGTCGAGAACTGGCTCGCCGGGACCGACACGTAGACCGGCACGGAGTAGGCGAGCGGACGCGTCTCGGTGCACGCGGGGTTGAGGGGTCCGTACCCGAGGTTGGGCGGGATGACGATGAACCGGGTCTGGTTGCCGGCCATCCCCAGAAGGCCCTGCCAGAATCCCGTCACGACGGTCCCGAAACTGAGGTTCCCGATCGTGTACTGGCCCGAGGGTCCGATGTGCGTCGGGAGCGGAGTGTAGTTGGCCGGGTTCCCGCTGTGGCTGAGGGGGAAGTAGAGCGACTTGGGGTAGGTCGCGTTGTTCTCGTACACGCTGAAGATCGACGTGTCGAACGTGCGCCCGATCTCCGGCCCGCTCCCGAAGCTGCCGATGTAGTTGACGGTCGCGTTGTCGCCCAGCTGGACGGTCAGGATCCCGCTCTGGGCCTTGGGATGGAGGACGTAGTTGGCGCCCCATATCCCGACCCCGCCGGCGATGAGGCCGATGACGACAACGATGGTGAGCAGGAGGCGGGAGGGTCCAGTTTCGGCCATGGTTTGATGAGAATGGAGCGGTGGGGGTCAGTTCGTCGCAGGTCTCGTCACGGATCGGAGAGACAGGTGGTCCTCATTCCCCCGCGCCCCGAGTCCGGGCCCGATATAAATGCTCGCGACGGGCGCAGGCCCCGGAAATTCGCACCGCGGCCGCCCCACGGGTGTCTCACGCGCGACGTAGCTTGCCGACGATCGGTTCCTCGACCACCCCTTCGTCCTCCAACCGGGTGAGCACTTCTTCGGCCCGGTCGGACCCAAGACCCCTCGAGCCGACCCGGGCGAGGAGCTCCCGCCGGTCGGCATACGCGTCCAGCGAGGCCTCCGCGACCTGGTCGAGGAACTCGAGCACGAGGGACTCTTCCGCACGTTCGGAGGCGCTCGGCGCCGCGCGGGCCGGGGGTGGAGGGTCCCTCCGGATCTGCACGGTCGGGGGGGGTTCCGGCGCCTCGCCGGGGGTCGCGACTCCCGCCACGCGGCGGACGGCGGCCCGGAGTTCGCCGCGAAACTGGGCCCGGTCGGCCTCGGGATACCGGAGGAGCGACTCGCGCGCCGCGGTGATCCAGTGCGCAGGGACGCCCTCGTCCATGAGCTCCTCGGACGTGACGGCAGGGTTCGAGGCGAGTCGTTCCAGCAGGTCGAGGCGGTCGAGGGTCTGACGGACGGCATCCGCCAGCGCCGCCCGTTCCTCGGTCTCATTGACCGTGCGGATCCCCTCGGCCCGGACGGACAGGTAACCGGTGCCGTCCCGTCCCTTGTACAGATGGACCTTTCCGACCACGATCGCCGAGCGGGGCGCGCTTGACGAGCGAAGTTGGGTCATCGCGCGCGGCTGGAAGCTCCCCGCCGTGACGGCGACCGCGCCGGTCGGGTCCGAGAGCCGGGAGCGCCAGAACGGCTGCGCGGGGTCCTTGCCGATCGGTTCCGCTGGCGACAAGGTACCCGTCAGGAGGACGCGATTCATCCGGGCCCCGAACGGGGAGAGAACGTACGACGCCGAGCGCTCGCCCGCCCCGCGCTCCTCCTCGAAGGAGCTCTCGAGCTCCCGCGCGGCGACCCTCCAGGCCGGTTCTCGATGGGTCACGGTCGCCCGCCGCCGACGCGCGCCGCGAGCCGCTCCGCGGTCGCATCGAGGTCGATGTCCGCCGCCTCGATCGATTCCGGCTGGATCGTCACGCCGAATTCATCGTGCGACGCCGGGCCCCGGACGCGGTACCGACGTCCGAGGAGGGTCTCGAGCAGTTCGCCCTCCCACACCGCCGGGTCGGGGCGTTCTTTGAGCCGTCCGAGAACATGTTCCAGGGTGACCCCCCAGAGGCGTTCGGTCTCCGCCCGCCCCGCGTTGACGGTCACCGCACCCGTCCCGTCATCCAGTACGATGCGGGCCCGCAGGTCGGCGACCCCCTCCACCTGGCCATGGACCCGGCAGCTCCCGTCCTGGGTCCCCCGGCGGCACTCGGGGCAACGATACACCAGCCCGCTCGGCGGTAGGAGTCCGACGACGAGGCCTTCGACGGAGGCGGACGGACCTCCTCCACGTTCCTCCAGTTGGGCCATGGTAACGGGTGGGGAATTGAGCACGGAAGCCGGGTCGGGGAGTTCCGGTCGATCGACGCGGCGCACGGTCGCTCGCTCGTCGAGGACGAGCTGGGTGACTCCGCGAAATGCACGCAGGTACCCTCCCGTGATCTCGAGGGTCTCGCCCACCCGAAGGTGGAAGTCGGTCCAGGCGGAGAGCCCGATCGTTCCCGTCTCGTCCGCGACGAGTCCGTCGTAGACGACACGTCGCTCCTGCCCGACCGAAACGCTCCGCTCGGTGACACGGACCACGCGCACGTAGACGCGGAACCCTTCGCCGGGAGGCGCCAGGTCCCGTACCTTCCGTTCCGGGACCTCGGCCGGATCGACGGCGGGGAGTTCGACCTCGCTGGCGGGACCGACCCGGCTCTTCCAGCCGAATGTCACTTCGGTCCGGCCCCGGTACTCTCCGACTTCGGGACCGACCGCCCGGATGACGAGGCCACGCTCGACCCCCTCGCGCGGGGGGTCCCACCACGTGAACCGGACGGTCGCGGTGCCGTCGCTGAGAAGCCCGGAGAGCAACGCCCGGCGGCCCCCGTCGGATTTCCGACTGACCTCGCGGCGGTCGCAGGTGACGATCCGAGCCACGAATTCGACCGGGCCCTCGCCCGGACGAAGGTCCCGCAACCGGACCTCTCGGGGCCCCGAGGCCGGCTCGTTCTCGGTCATCGAGGCCTCCCCGCCCGGGGACCCCTGACGGCGATAAAAAGGTCGGGAGCCGGTTGGGGGATGGAGGGTCGGCCGACCGTCGGTCCGGGAAATCCTTTTCCACCGTCGCCGCTCCGGGTCACGGTGCCGCAGCGATTCATCGACCGGGTGGACCGGGTGCTGAAGGCGCGCGATTCGCTGTTGTGCGTGGGACTGGACCCCGACCCCAATCTCTTCCCCAAGCCGGTCCGTGCGCTCCCGAAGGGCCGACGGCTCGACCGATTCCTGGACGGGATGGTCGACGCGACCGCGCCCTATGCGGCAGCCTACAAGATGCAGCTCGGTACCTACCTCCCCTTCGGGGAGGCGGGACTTCGCGCACTCACCCGCCTCACCCAGAAGATCGGGCCCACGAAGATACGGATCCTCGACCTCAAGGCCAACGACATCCCCAACATCATGCGCCTCTTCCACGATGCCGCGTTCCGGGAGTTGGGGTTCGACGCGGTGACGGTCACCCCGTGGCTGGGGTGGGAGAGCTTCGAGCCGTTCCTCGCCGACCCGACGCACGGTATCTTCGTGGTCGCGCATACCTCCAACCCCGGATCGGTCGACTTCCAGGAGATCCCGACTCCCCGCGGCCCCCTCTGGCTCGCCATCATCGGGGAGGTCCGGCGGCTCTCCCACGCCCACGGGAACGTCGGAGCGGTCGTGGGCGCGACGTTCTCGGACGCAGTACGCCTCGCCCGGACGACCCTCGGGAACAAGGTCCCGCTGCTCGTCCCCGGGATCGGGGCCCAAGGCGGTTCGCTCGCCACCTCGGTGCGGGACGGGGTCGACGCCGAGGGCCGGGCGCTGCTGGTCAGTGCCTCGAGGAGCATCATCTACGCCTCCGCGGGCAAGGATTGGAAGCGCGCCGCCTCCGCCGAGGCCGCGCGCGTGAAGACGCAGATCAACCAGTTGCGATCAGGTCTGCGTAGAGCGTGAGCAGCTGGCCCGCGACCGTCGCGAGCCCGTAGCGCTGTTCCGCCCGGAGACGACCGGCGGCCCCCATCCGGCGGGCGAGGGTAGGGTCGTCCAGCAGCCGACGGACCTTTTCCGCCACGTCGTGGGCGAGCAGGGGCTCGGCGAGCAGACCCTCGACCCCGGGTTCGATGACCTCGCGGACACCGGGCATGTCGGCCGTGACGACCGGCAGTCCAGCCGCCATCGCCTCTGCCACAGCGAGCCCAAACCCTTCGAGACGGTTCTCCGAGGGGAAGACGAACACGTGGCCGAGGGCGAGGTAGATGGGAAGCTCGGAGTCCGAAACGTTTGGGCAGAACCGGACCCGGTCCTCGATCTCGAGCCGCCGCGCGCGGGCGCGCAGGCCGGGGAGCCGGGGCCCGGCGCCAATCAGGACCAGCACGACGTCCTTCGGCAGCTCCGCGAGCGCATCCAGGAGGACGTCCACGCCCTTGTGGGGGACGAGACGACCGGTGAAGACGACCACCCGCTTCCCCTCGAGCTGGAGGTTCGCGCGCAACGGACCCGGGTCGAGCCCGGGCCGGAACCGCTCGAGGTCGACCACGGAGGGGATCACCGACAGCTCCCGGCCGCGGAGGCTCGCGGACGTGATCCCGTAGCTTCGGGTGTGCACGATGATCCGGTTGACCCGACGAAGGGTGGGAGGGAGGAACACCCGCTGGTAGGTCCGCGCGGCGAGTCGTCCGGCGATCCCGGGGAGGTCCAGGTCACAATGGTACGTGAGGCAGACCGGTACGTTCCGGTCGGTCAGGCCCCGGGTGGCGAAGAACGAGGTCAGCGGGGGCGGGTAGTGGAGGTGGAAGACATCCGCGTTCTGCTGACGGGCCGCGAGACGGGTGCCGTAATCGATGGGAGTGTTCGCGACCGGCCCGAGCGACCGGGTCCGGACGATGCGATACCCCTCGAACGCTTCCTCCGCCGGCAGGCCGCGGCGGAACCGGGAGGTGATGACGGTGACCGCGTGGCCCTGTCGCGCGAACTCCCGGGCGAGCGTCCGGACGTGGGATTCCACGCCTCCCGTGTGGGGGTAGAAGAAGGGGGAGACCTGGACGATCCTCACGGCCCGCTAGGCCTCGGTCGTGCCCCGGCGGACCGTGCCCTGCGGGGACGATTCCCGTCCCTGGAGGAGCGCTTCCGGTGGAAGACCGACGAGGTCGATCCCCTTCATCGGTTCCCCGAGGCCCGAGGAGACCCGCACGAGGACCTCCGGGTCGTCGAAGTGGAGGGAGGCCTCCACGACCGACCGCGCGACCTTCATCGGGTGTTCGGCCTTGAAGATCCCGCTGCCCACGAAGATGCCGTCGACCCCGAGGAGGCGGCAGAGCGCCGCATCGGCCGGGGTTGCGATCCCTCCGGCGGCAAAGTTGACGACCGGCAAGCGGCGCAGCGATCGGACCTCGGCGCAGACCGCCTCGGTGACCCGCTCCTTCTTGGCCCATGCGGTGACGTCCTTCTTCGGCATCGCGACCAGCTCGTCGATCTCGCCCCGGATCTGGCGGATGTGGCGGACGGCCTCGACCACGTTGCCGGTGCCGGCCTCGCCCTTGGTACGGATCATCGCCGCCCCCTCATCGATCCGGCGGAGGGCCTCGCCGAGGTTGCGGGCGCCGCAAACGAACGGGACCTTGAACGCCTTCTTGTCCACATGGCAGAACGGGTCGGCGGGCGTGAGGACCTCGGACTCGTCGATCATGTCGACGCTGAGGGCCTCCAGGATGCGCGCCTCGGCCGTGTGGCCGATGCGGCACTTGGCCATGACCGGGATGGAGACCCGGTCCTCGATCTCGCGGATCTTGACGGGGTCGGCCATCCGGGCCACACCACCGGCGGCGCGGATGTCGGCGGGAACCCGCTCGAGCGCCATGACCGCGACCGCGCCCGCTTCCTCGGCGATGGATGCCTGATCGGCCGTGGTGACGTCCATGATGACGCCGCCCTGTTGCATGCGGGCGAATCCGCGCTTGACGAGCTCCGTGCCGAACCGGAGCTTCTGGATCGGGTCTGCCATCGAAACCTTCCCACCCGCGTCAGTGCGCGGTTGTGTATAAGAGAACGGCGGACCGAAAAATCGTTAAGTGTCCAGCCGGGGTGCCACCCCCGCAGGGGGAGCTGGAACCGGCTGAGAGGACGGGGGAGACCCCGTCGACCCCAGGAACCTGCACGGGATAATGCCCGCGAAGGGAACGCGATGCGACATCTGAGGCGACTCTCCGCCGGTCCTGCGGAGGGATGAGCGGGATACCCGTACGGTCGTCGCCCTCTCGTCGGCTCCGTGGCCCCGGGCGCTCACGACGCGTGCTGATCGCCATCCTCGCCGCGGTGGTCGTGATCATCGCCGGGCTCGGCCTCTACACGCTCGCGAGCCAGCAGACGGCCACCTTGGTGATCTACACGTACGATAGTCTGTTCGGCGGTGCGGACTGCGGTGCGGCCAACTGGTCGACCGTCTTCGGCGCGTTCGAGAGCGCGCACGACGTGCACATCGACGTGGAGTGCCCCGCCGGGACGCTGGCGAGCACGCTGCTCGCCCAACAGAACGCCCCGGGCGCCGACCTCGTGATCGGCCTGGACGAGCTCACGGCTCCCGAGGCCGACGCCGACCACCTCCTCGTGCCGTACGCACCGCCCGAGCTCGGAAACGTCTCGCCGACGCTCGTCCAGGAACTCTCCCCCGACGACGCCGTCGTTCCGTACGAGTGGGGCTACCTCGGCATCGACTACAATTCGAGCTTCGCCGCCCAGACCCGGGGGGCCGTGGCGAACGCCACGTTCCCCGACTTCGTCTCGAACGCGAGCTGGGCACGGCAGCTCCTGGTCGAGGACCCCTCGGTCGACATCACCGGAGAGGAATTCCTGGTCTGGGAGATCGAATACTACGAACACGTCCTCCACGAGGACTGGCAGGGATTCTGGAGGACGGTCCTTCCGGAGATGGCGTTCGCCCCGGCGACCGATTGGGGGACCGCCTTCGACGAGTTCACCGGTCCCCCGCCCGCGCCCCAGATGGTTGCGTCGTACACGACCGACCCGGCGTACGCCGCGGCGAACGGTGAGGCCGGGCAGTACAACACGACCGTCTCCTGGTGGAACGGCACTGCCTACGGATGGCGGACGATCTACGGGATCGGGATCGTCGCAGGATCCCACCACCTCTCGCTCGACGAGCAGTTCGAGGACTGGTTCCTCGGTGGACGGGTCCAATCCCTCATCCCACTGAACGAGTGGGAGTATCCGGCGAACGAGACGATCCCCCTGCCGTCGGTGTACGACGCGAACATCGACCCAACTTCGATCGTACCGCTGAACGCCGACACGTCCCCCTCCCAGGTCGCCGCGAACCTCACCGGATGGGTCGACGACTGGCTGACGATCGCCTCCGGGAACCCATGAGACGCTCCCTCGGCGAGCTCGTGATGCTCGTCCCCATCGCGGCGTTCGTCGCGCTGTTCGCGCTCCTCCCCGTCGGCCTACTGTTCGCGGCCTCGCTCTCCGCGGTCGGGGGGATCGCCGGGCTTGGGAGCCTGCTCACGCAGCCCCTCAACCAGCATTCGGTGGCCAACTCACTCCTCCAAGGGGGGTTGTCGGCGGCGCTCGCGGTGGCGTTCGGGTATCCGGCCGGCGTCCTCCTGGGTCGGTACCGATGGCCCGGGCGGGAACTGGTGCGCTCGCTCCTCCTGGTCCCCTTCCTCCTGCCGAGCCTCATCGTGGTGCTCGGGATCGAGGACCTGTTCGGTGCGGGCGGTCTCCTCGGGACCCCGTTCCCCGACCTGAGCTTCTTCGGGCACGGAACTCCCGGGGTCGTCGCGGCGAACCTCATCTTCAACGTGCCGCTCGTGGTCCTCCTGACGGCCGCCGGGTGCGAGACGGCCTCGGCGGAGCTCGAGGAGACCGTCGTCACCTTGGGCGGTTCGCCCGCCCGGGCGTACCGGGACGCATGGGGGCCCGCAACCTGGATCGGTGCGGCCGCGGGAGGGTTGCTCACGTTCCTCTTCTCGGCCCTCTCGTTCGCCCCGCCGCTCCTCCTCTGCGGCGAGCGGTGCTACACGGTCGAGGCCCGCATCTGGTCGCTCGACCAGGTCCTCCTGGCACCCTCGGATGCGGGCGCCCTTGCCCTCATCATGGTCGTCCTGTTCCTCGCCCCGACCCTCGGCTACCTCTACCTCGTCCGTCGTTTGGCCACCCCGTCGGGGCGACAGGCGCGTCGCGCTCGGCCCCTCGACCGGTCGGCCACGACGATCGCGCTCGTCCTCGAAACGGGCGCGGTGCTCACCGCGGTGGCGGTCCTCCTGGGGGCGGTGCTGTTCCGCACGCTCGTCCCGGTGGGCGGGGCGGGTCCGGGCTCGGCCTGGTCCGCGCTGTTCGGACCGGGGACCGCGCGTCGGCTGGGGATCGGGATCCCCGCCGCGGTCGGCAACACGCTCCTGTTCGCCATCGCCGCGGCCGGCATCACCGTGGTCCTGGCCGTGCCCGCGGCGTTCGCCGTCCTCCGGCGACCGGGGCGGGGCTCCGGCCTCGGACTGTTCCTCTTCGTCCCCCTGCTCCTCTCCCCGGTGGTGCTCGCGCTTTCCCTCGCGACGTTCTGGCGACCCCTTCTCGGCGGCGAGGGCTCGGTCTGGGTGCTCGTCATCGTGAGCCAGACCGTGCTCGCGCTCCCCTTCGCTCTCCAAAGCCTCGGGATCCCGCTCGCCGGGCTCTCCCCCGCCGGCCGTGAAGCCGCCGAGAGCCTGGGTGCCGGACGGTTCTCCGCGTTCCTCGATGCCGACCTCCCGCGCGTGCGGGACGGTCTCGTGACCGCGAGCCTCTTCGCCTTCGCGCTCGGGCTCGGGGAGTTCACGGCGACGTATTTCCTGGTCACGCCCCGCTTCACGACGGTGCCGGTCGCGCTGTACGGGTTGGTCGGCGCCCGACAGCTCCCGCTCGCGGACGCCGCGGCGGGGCTCCTGTTGCTGCTGAGCCTCGCCGTGTTCCTGGCCCTGTCCCTCGGAGGTCGCCGTGTCGAGCTCTGAGCCGATCCTCCGGGTCGAGGGCCTTTCCGCAGCCTGGGGGACGACCCCGGTACTCGAGCAGGTCTCCTTCGAGGTCGGGCGGGACGAGCTGTTCGTCCTGCTGGGTCCGAACGGAAGCGGAAAGTCGACCCTCCTCCGATGCCTCGCCGGCCTCGAACCTCTCTCGGCCGGTCGGGTCCTGCTCGACGGGGCCGACCTGGCCCGGGTGCCGGCCCACCGACGCGGGATCGGCCTGATGTTCCAGGATGCGGCCCTGTTCCCGCACCGGTCGGTGTACGAGAACATCGCCTACGCGCCCCTCCTCCAGCGACGACCCCGCTCGGAGGTCGACGAGGAGGTTCGGCGTCAGGTGGACCTCCTCGGGCTCGCGGGGTTCGAGGACCGCGCGCCCGACCGGCTGTCGGGGGGCGAGCGTCAACGGGTCGCGCTGGCCCGGACCTTGGCCGCCCGCCCGCGGCTGGTCCTCCTCGACGAGCCGTTCGCCTCGATCGACCCCGAACTCAAGGCGGAACTCCGGGCCGATTTCCGTCGGGCGCTCCGTGCGGCGGGGACGTCCGCGATCCACGTGACGCACGACCGGCCGGAGGGACTGTTCCTAGGGGATCGCGTCGGTCTCTTGTTTGACGGGCGTCTCGACCGATCGGCGCCCCCGGGCGACCTGTTCAACGATCCCGGGACGGACCGCGCGGCCCGTTTCCTCGGCTACGACGTGTTTCCCGGCCCGAGCGGCCTCGAGGCCGTCGACCCGCGGGACCTCCGACTCGGGCCGGTCGGGGGCGCCGGCTCCGCCCTGAGGGTGGTGGCGGCAGGGACCACGGGAGGCGAACGGCTCGTGGTCCTGAGGACAACGACCGGGGAGCGGGTCGAGTCCCGAAGTCCGGACGAAGGTCCGCTGCCCCTCCCGGGGGACGTCGTGGTCGGGACGTGGACCCGGTCGGTCCGGATCCTGCCCACCGGGGCCGTCGCTCCGGCCAAAGACGCCAAGAACCGTAGGGTGTTCGAGCGAGCATGAGCCCGACCGACCCCCTACACGTTTCCGAGGTCGTGGACCTCGGGGGCGAGCGAGCGACCATCGTCCGAGTGGACCGCCTCGCCGGGGTAGATCCCGGGCGGCTGGCCCGCCGTCCGCGGACCGTCCGGGTCCTCCTGGAGAACATCGCCCGGCACTTCGACCCCGGCCGCTCCGACCTCCGCGACCTGGTCGCGCTCGCCAACGGCGCCCCGCTCGCCGAGCGGGTCGAGTTCGCGTACTATCCCGAGCGGGTCCTTTTGCAGGATTTCACCGGGGTCCCCGTCCTCGTCGATCTCGCCACGCTCCGAAGCGCGGCCGTCGCGCGGGGGATGGCCCCCGAACGGATCAACCCGACGGTCCCGGTCCACCTGATCGTCGACCATTCTGTCCAGGTCGATAGCTTCGGCTCCCCCCGATCGCTCCTCATCAACCTGGACCGGGAGTACGAGCGCAACCACGAGCGATACCGGTTCCTTCAGTGGGCCAAGGAAGCCTACTCGAACTACCACATCGTTCCGCCCGGGAACGGGATCTGCCATCAGGTCAACCTCGAGCACCTCGCCCAGGTGGTGACCCGGCGCGGCGCGGACGGAAGCGCCGTCGCATTCCCGGACACGCTCATCGGCACCGACTCCCACACCACGATGGTGAACGGGCTCTCGGTGCTCGGCTGGGGGGTCGGTGGGATCGAGGCGGAGGCGGTCCTTCTCGGCGAGCCGTACTTCCTCGCGCGGCCCGTGGTCGTTGGGGTCGAGCTCGTCGGGCAGCTCCCCTCCGGCGCGACGGCGACCGACCTGGTGCTGACGGTCACCCGCAGGCTCCGTGAGAAGGGGGTCGTCGACAAGTTCGTCGAGTTCTACGGGCCGGGCGTCGCGCACCTCGCCGTCGCGGACCGGGCAACGATCTCGAACATGTGCCCCGAGTACGGAGCGACCGCGGCCTACTTCCCGATCGACGAGGCGACCGTCTCCTACCTGACGTACACGGGCCGGGACCCGGCCCTCGTCCGACGGGTGGAAGCGTACGCCCGGGCCACGGGCCTGTGGGGCTCACCGGCGCCCGGGTCGATCGACTACGACGACGTGGTCCGCATCGATGTGGGCGCCGTCGTTCCGACCATTTCCGGGCCTCGCAACCCCGAGGAGAGCGTCGCCCTCTCGGACGCCGCGCGGTCGTACGGTGAGGCGCTGGCCGCGTACCGGAAGGGCCACCCGGCCCCTCCGCACGCGGCCGGGGATGCGCGAGTCGAGCCGCCGGTGGACGACGGCTCGGTGGTCATCGCCGCCATTACCAGCTGTACGAACACCTCGAACCCCTACGTGATGGTCGGGGCTGGGCTGATCGCGCGCAAGGCGCTCGCGCTCGGCCTCCAGGTCCCTCCCCACGTCAAAACTTCCCTCGCGCCGGGCTCGAAGGTCGTCACCGACTATCTTGCGAGGGCCGGACTGATGGAACCGCTCGCCGGGCTGGGGTTCGCCCTCGTGGGGTACGGGTGTACCACCTGCATCGGGAATTCTGGGCCCCTACCCGCCCCGGTCGCCGCGCAGGTCGAGGACGGGGACCTCTTCGTGGCGGCCGTCCTCAGCGGGAACCGGAATTTCGAAGCACGGATCCAGAACCTGGTCCGCGCGAACTACCTCGCCTCCCCGATGTTGGTGGTCGCCTACGCCCTCGCCGGACGGATGGACCTCAACCTCACGACCGACCCGCTCGGACACTCGAAGGACGGGACGCCGGTGTTCCTCCGCGACCTTTGGCCGACCCCGCAACAGGTGCGAGCGGTCATGGAGGAGAGCATCGACCCCTCGATGTTCCAGAAGGAGTACCGGGCGATCGAGGTCGGGGATGCCCACTGGGAGGGCCTGAGCCCTCCGCACGGCCCGAACTACGCCTGGTCCGCCGAATCGACCTACCTTGCGGAGGCCCCGTACCTTCACCTGCCCCCGTCGTGGTTGGCCCCGGACGGGGTCCTCGTACGCAACGCCCGACCGCTCGTGGTGGTAGGAGACCGGGTCACGACCGACCATATCTCCCCCGCCGGCGAGATCGCAGAGACCTCCCCCGCCGGGGTGTACCTCCGCGCCCACGGCGTGCCACCGTCGGAGTTCAACACCTACGGGGCGCGGCGGGGTCACCACGAGGTGCTCGTGCGGGGGACCTTCGCGAACGTCCGGCTGAAGAACGACCTCGTCCGACCGAAGGAAGGCGGCTACACGCTCCATCTCCCGGGGGGTGAGACGATGCCGATCTTCGACGCCGCGGAACGCTACCGCGCCGAGGGAGTGCCCCTCCTCATCTTTGCCGGCAAGGGGTACGGTGTGGGGAGTTCGCGCGATTGGGCCGCCAAGGGTCCCCGCCTGCTCGGGGTCGGTGCCGTCATCGCCGAGAGCTTCGAGCGGATCCACCGCGTGAACCTGATCGAGATGGGCGTGCTGCCGCTCTCGTACCGCCGGGGAGAGAACTGGGCGTCCCTCGGGCTCACCGGCCGCGAGACGTTCGACCTGACCTTGCCGCCGGGCTCACCGCTCGGGCCGGGGGTGGAGGTCGAAGTGACCGCCCGGCTCGCCGGGAGCCCGCCAAAG
>Ga0187855_10000830_pt1 | contig 26040 bp, 24 predicted proteins | sample June2016WEW_8_10_2_FD_132969 | JGI IMG/M metagenome (GOLD analysis project Ga0187855, IMG submission 132969) | Peatland microbial communities from SPRUCE experiment site at the Marcell Experimental Forest, Minnesota, USA - June2016WEW_8_10 | ecosystem: Environmental > Terrestrial > Soil >...
CAGATCCTCGGCCAAGATCAAATGTTCCGTGCATTCCTGAATTGACCAGGCGTCGGGAGACGACTTAAATGTCCACTGGGCGTGCGTCAATCCTCTGATGCTTCTGAGCAAAGCCGTTTTAGACGACGTTAACTCAGACAACAGGTAGGTGCGTTCGGCTTTCGTCATCCCACCCCTGCTAGCCTCATCTTGCCCTGCGAAGGAGGACGCCGGGCCGATCGCCGCCAGAAACGCCAAGAAGATGAACTGCCATACGCGACTCGATCTGACCGTCATTTGTGCTTTATCCTTTCCATCTCAGGTACGTAAGCGGAAGTCAGTTGCAACCCGAATGATTTGAAGAGCGAACTTGACCGAACGCAGGCATCACTATGCGTGAACAGGTACGAGGCTGGGAAGGGCCACTTTTCTTGTTATTCGCCGTGCCGCTTTCAAGAGAACTCTACGTCGTACCCGTCGGACCTCATTCAGAGCGCTTCGCCGACGCGAATGTGAGGAAAGAGCGGGCCGGCCAGACAGGAAACGTGTGCTCAACACTCCACGGGCTGACCATTCACTGAGAGGAATGCTCTCCGAGGCCAATTGGAAAGCGGAACCGTCGAAGAGAGAAGAGAAAAAGTGGACACTGTTGTGGTTTTCCTCGCGGCCCGCATAGCTCGCATCAGGCATTGAAGCTCAGACGGCCTCCCGCACATGGCCGAAGCGGTATGCGCGAAACATCCGAAAGTGGCTATTGTGTTCCGCCACTATCGCGCTTAGCTTTCCTACTCGCAGTCGTCTGCCAAGAACGAGAGCGCGGAGATCAGGACAGACCAAAGCTGGTGTGGTCTCTAGGCAACTGCCGGAACTCAAGACCTTGTGATCTAGGGAGAAGTTGTGAACATACGAACGAGGACAAAAGCATCTCTGCGATCGACCAAGGGCGATTGCCTGATCCAGCTGCTCTGGTTTGCAATCTCTCTGCTCGTGTTTGCCATGCTGCCCGGCGCAATTCCAGCGTGTGCGGAGGGTCGGTACATCGCCAACAATACGCCTCGCTATGTTTCTACGGCGGCAAAAGTGGGCCGAGAGGACATTTCCAAAATAATCGAGATCAGCATCTGGCTGCAGCCCAACAACCGCGACGCACTGGATAAGCTGGCGCAAGACCTGTATAACCCAAACTCGCCCAACTACCGCCACTGGCTGAACAATGCCGAGATTGCGGCCAGGTTCGCGCCTACTCCGACGGATGCGAAAACGGTCGAAGACTTCGTTGAGTCAAAAAACCTGAAGGTCGTCAGAGTCGGACCGAACAACTTTTATATTCGGGCGCGGGGTTCGATCGCCGATGTAGAGAATGCTTTCCAGGTGCAGCTAAACGACTATCAGTTAGGCGACCGCACCTTTCGCGCCAATGCAGGGGACCCTTTTGTCGAGGGCCCGGCAGCGGCGATCGTTCAGGTTATTTCTGGACTCGATAACGCTGGATTCCAACACCCTTTCACCGTGCGCCCTACGATGATTCCATCTTCTAGCGTGACCAATGGAGCGCATTTAGTCCCTGCGTCCTCTGCCGCGGATTCAAGTTTCTTCGAGTCGGTTTGCTTCCCCGGTCCGGCAATAGAGCAGTACACCTCGGGCGGGGGTTATCCAAAGGCGACTTACAAAGGGAACGTCTACTACGAATCAGGATCAGGCTGCGGTTATACGCCTTCGAATTTGTACGAGGCCTACAACCTGAGCGCCCTGTATGCGGAAGGCTACAACGGTGCTGGGCAAACCATCGTCATCATTGACGCGTGCGGCTCGCCAACTATCTTGGATGATGCCAACGCGTTTTCGAAAAAATTTGGGTTGCCCAAGCTTACGGCGTCCAACTTCACTGTCATCAACTATCCCACTCCCTCCTCCTGTGCTGGTGTATGGCCGAACATCAACGTTGATGTGGAGTGGGCTCATGCCGTTGCTCCGGGCGCAAATATTATCAACCTGATCGTTCCCCAGCCGGAACCGGATTTCGAGGACACAGACGAGGCGGAATATTATGCCGTCAGTTCCGGGCTTGGAAATGTCCTCTCTGGTGGTTTCTTCTCCCCTGAGGTGTGGGCTTCGGGCGCTGAACTAGGCAAAGAAAATCTGATTTCAGAAATGGCCGCTGTTGCCGGCATTGCTACGAACTTCGCTTCCGGTGACTATGGAAACTGGGGTTTCATCCCCGGCTGCGGCTGCGTCAGCGTTCCGGCAGACCTTCCCTACGCTACCGGGGTAGGCGGCGTCAGTCTTGCGTTGAACTCGGACAAATCGATTGCTTTCCAGACAGGATGGGAAAACCATGTCTCCATCCTGATTGACCAAGGTGTGATTTCGGATCCTCCCTACCCACCGGACTTTAGCGACTACTACAGCGGGTCTGGTGGAGGACCCAGTACGTTTTTCGCAAAGCCTTCGTTTCAGAAGGGGGTACCCGGAAAGTTTCGCCAGGAACCGGATATTTCATGGGTCGGTGATCCGTTTACCGGCGCCTTGATCGTTGTGAGCCAACCTGAGCAATATCCTCCCCAAGTCTGGTACGCCTCCGCGGGTACCGAGCTATCGACGGCTATGTTCTCGGCATTGTGGGCTATCGCCAATCAGGAAGCGGGAACTCCCCTCGGTCAGGCCGCTCCTTACTTGTATTCCATGCCTCCGACAGCAATTACTGACATCGTTCCGTACAGCTCCGCCGACGATATCACTGCAGTCGTCGAAGACTCGCCCTCAGTCAATCATCGCTACGATGCCCCCTTAACGATGGCCTTGTTCCCCGGTTTGCCGTTCGGCAAGTTCTATAGTGCGATCGCGGATGATCCCAGCGGTGGCGTCTTTGGAATCTCCTTCGGCGGAGACTACCACTTAAGAGTACGAGTGGGATGGGACGAGGTGACTGGGCTCGGAACTCCAAACGCCAAGGCGTTCGCGGATTGGTTTGCACCAAAGTCCAAGAAGTAAATCGAAGGCGCCACGCCTCAAAAAGACCTGACCGGACAGGCAGCGTGAGGGCAGAGGCGTTTGACAATTTTCGCGGGACTATCCTTGGGAGGAATTCATGTTCGAGGAAAAAGCAACACCTTACCGGGTAACCCATCGCTACCTGCCATGCAATATTCGTATGAAACTTGCCGTGCTACCTCTGATTTTGTTTACGACTCTGACGGCCCGCGCCGCGACGGGCACGTTAGTTGCACATAACACTCCTCCCTTTGTGTCCACGGCCAAGAACCTGGGCGCTGTAGATCCAGCGAAGACCATCGAGGTCAGTGTTTGGACGAACGTGCACAACCGCTCCGAGATGGATGCGACGGCGCGTAATTTATATGACCGCGCTTCGCCTATCTACCGTCACTGGCTAACGCGATCCCAAATTGCCGCGCGTTTTGCGCCCACCGCGGAAGAGACAAAAACAGTGCAGCGTTTCCTTGAGTCGCACAACTTGAAATTGGTGAGGATCGGCGCCAACAATTTCTTTCTGCGAGCCCGAGGCACAGTGGACGATGTGGAGAAGGCGTTTCACGTGCAACTCAATAATTACCAAGTGCACGACAAGGTGATCCGAGCGAATGCCAACGATCCTTATGTGGAAGGACCGGCGGGCGTGCTGGTAAGAGCAATTTCGGGGCTAGACACGGGAGAGTATGAACATCCCGTAATTGCGCGGCCGGCGAACGCAAGTGGTAAGTCGGATTTTTCGACGACCCCGGCGGTTGCGGATCCTGATTTTTATTCCTCGGATTGCTTTGACATCGAGACGCAGGAATTCTCCACCAACACTGATGGTGAGCTTCCAATCGGAACCTACACTGGCAATCACATAAATCTTCAAACCCTGACCAGCGCGGGATGTGGCTACACGCCGGCTCCGATTCAAACAGCCTATAACCTCAAAGGACTATACGCCGAGGGGTATACGGGAAGTGGCCAAACCATTGTCATTCTTGACTGGTGCGGTTCCTCGACCATTCAGCACGATGCGAATGCGTTTTCACACAAGTTTGGCTTGCCCTTATTAAGTTCCTCGAATTTCCAGATCATCTATACTCCGACCAAGAGTACGTGCATTAGCGCGGATCAGGTAGAAATCAATCTCGACGTCGAATGGGCTCATGCCATCGCTCCGGGGGCTAACATCGATCTGGTGGTTCCGCCTTCTGCCAGCTTCCAGGATGTGGATCAGGCCGAGTTTTATGCGGTAAATTACGGTTTGGGTAACTCGGTCTCAGGGAGCTACGGTTCTAAAGAAAACGAGACCCCGCCATCGGTACTCGAAACGGAGAACCTGATTTCAGAAATCGCCGCTTTGTCGGGCATCTCCACTAATTTCTCCTCTGGAGATTACGGCGATTTCAGCGCGTCCGGAGGAACTCCAACGGTGAGCGCTCCAGCGGATTCTCCGTGGGCAACTGCAGTTGGGGGAGTAAGCCTGGCATTGAATTCGGACGAGTCGATGGCATGGCAGGCGGGGTGGGGTAACAACGAGAGCTTGCTCGCCGAGTACGGTCAGATATCCGATCCGCCGGCCCCCCAGGGATTCTATTTTGGATCGGGTGGAGGGCAAAGTACGTGCGCTGTACAGGATGAAAACGGAAACTGTCTTGCGGGATTTCCTAAGCCTGCATTCCAAAAAAGTGTGGCTGGAAAATATCGGCAGGTACCTGACATTGCTTGGCTAGCGGATCCGTTCACCGGCGCAGTGATCGCCATTAGTATTCCCGGCCGGTCCCCGGAACTGGTTTGGCAAGTGGTTGGAGGCACGAGCCTTGCTTGTCCGATGTTCTCGGCTTTGTGGGCGATCGCCAATCAGGAGGCAGGAGAATCTCTTGGCCAGGCGGCCCAATACATATACTCTTTGCCCGCAGGAGCGGTCACCGACATTGTTCCCTTGCGCAGCGTCAACAACCTGACAGCTTCGATTCAAGAGTCTGGCGGTACGAACCGCTACACTCCAGCGGAGGTGGTGGGAGGGACACCGCCCACGGAGACGCCCGCGAAGTTTGTCAGTGCACTGTGGGACGATGGCACGGGCTACGACACTGCGCTGGTGGTCTCTTTCGGAACAGACTGTTCCGTTCAGCCCGCCGATTCCGGTTTCGGAACCCCCTGTAACAGTCCCTCCGCGCTCCACACAAAAGTGGGATGGGATAATGTAACCGGAATGGGAACGCCGAATGGCCAAGTGTTCGCCGATTTCTTCAACCCCGCAACGGCTACCGTAAAGTAGGATTGAGCATCGCACAAACCACACGTCGGGTCCAGAAAACCGAGAGAACGAGGAGTTCATCACGATTGGATGCGGTCAGTCCCTCATGCTCGGCCACAGGGTCGTCTATGACGAGAACGGCAACGCTGCGAGCGCTGGCAGAGCCCTTTCGCTCCAGATTTACATCAACTGAACAGGGCTCCGGGATGCATCGGAGCGATCGAATTCGCATTCCCCATTCATGTCTTCGCAAAGGGCATTCGGGTCCTGGAACTGAACCCGGCAACCGTTGCCGCACCGCAGTGCGAAACTTCCGGCTGTCACTCTTGGAATGCGTTGGCCATCAAATCCTGTTCTGCTTTTGGAATGTTGAGCCGGGTTGCTTCTTCTCGCCAGCCGGCAACTGCGTCTTGCCCCTGCTTCAATAACTCGTTCGCTTCGCGTGGGTTCAATCCATAGTTATGGGACGCCTCCATTGCGATCGAAACGTCGCAGGCAGTCTCTACTTCGTCGATCGCCAGCGTCAGTTCCTGTCGATCGACTGACGGATTGATGTCGTAAGCGGGCGACAGCCGGATACCGCTTTCGTCGACAAAGAAACCGTGGTTGCGAAGGTGATCGTCCGTGTTGTGAATAAGGATGTTGAAGACCACGCGTCGAAACAACTGTGCGCAATCCGAGCGTGTATTCGCCCCTCGCGACTGCAATAAATCGACCAGTTCGAGATAGCTTGCTCCAGGTTCGCCGTCAGTATGCTGAGTCAACGTCATGGCGGAAATGAACGCCAGACGGCCTCCGCTTGCCGTGCGATCGAAACGCTTCACCAGAAACGTGGTATAGGGACTCTCAGCGAAGCGGAGGGGCCTGGCATCGGGGACCGTGATCCCCGCTTTTCTCGCCAGGCTGTGAGCGACCAGTTCCCATCCGCCCATATCTCGAGTGTCGTTTCTGCTGGGGAACTTTGCTATGCATAATGTCCCGGCTTCATCCCGCACGGATGCTTTCGGCCGGGCACCTCCCAGGGAAGATCCTGGCGCGAACAGTTGCGTTAGCCATTTTTCGTAGAGGGGATTGTCTTCGTCGTCGATATGCTTTTCGAACTGAAGACTGGTGGCCTGCAGCTCGCGCAGGGAAGTCAAGGGCGGGGCCGCAAATTGCGCGTCGCTGTCGATGAATGGTGTTTTGCTTGACTCTCGAAAACGCAATGAACCCAAGCGAGTTTCGTCGTGAACGCCGAGGAGGAAATCCCATTCAGTCAGGGCTCGGGGTTTGCGTTTTTCTCGGCGCGCGCGAGCGTTTTCGCGGCGCTGCATGAGCACCCTGCCCCAGCGGTCCGGTGCTGAATCGAGGAATATGCCAAAGTTCTTGCGCTGCGGCGCGGGGTACTGAGGACCGGCTGCCAGGGCAAGGTCCGGATCGAAGGAGAAGACTTCGGGTTGTTCCAACCAAGCGCGGTCGTATTCAAAGGAGAAGATTTCGCCCGAGCCGCTTTGCTGGCGATGCAGTTGGCCCATGAGAACTGGATGGCCAAACCGCTCCAGATCGATGCATACCTCGACCGTATCGAGACCTGCCATTAGGAGGTCTCCTTTGGCTTGTTCGCGCTGTCAACTGATGGACTCGAGGATGACGGACGTTTTGGAGCGCGGTGTTTCGGCGACAAGGCGGTGTCTTGCAATTTTCGACCCAGGGGGTCGTCCACGGCCAGTTTCGCGAGATCCTCTTCGAGGCGTAGCACCTGCATCACCCTGGCATAGATTCCGAGTGCAACTGCCGAATCTCCTTTTTCCACTCTCGACAAAGTCTTTCGGGAAATGCCGGCACGCTGGGCCACTGTTTCCGCCGAGTATTTGCGACGGAGGCGAGCCAGCTTCAAGTTCTCCCCGTAGCCTCGCAAGAGGCGAGAAACGCGAGGTAGCAGAGATGGTCCCGTCCTAGCCATAATGGGTATTATCTTACCCATATGTAGCCGATATTGCAACTGATATGACGCATTGAATATCCGTTGTTTTCTGCCTTGGAGCGGGCTGGTTCGCTCATAGTCGCGTCATCCAGATCGCGAGAATAGGCGAATGGCGGCTGGTCGCGAACGGAGTGAGAAACAGTTCCGGATTGCCTGAGGAGGAGTTTTCCAGAGCTGAGGGACGAATGTTACAAATCGGCCGTTCCGCGTCCGGCTATCTATGAAAGCACAAGTTGCCGGCCTCGTCACCGCGGTAACGAAAGTTTTCGAGGGTGATCAGGCCAAAGTGCTTAAAATCAAGGAAGGGTACACTCCGCGAGTGTTGCCAGCATGATGGGCAGCTAGCTCAGAGCGTGTAACAGGTACATCGAGAATGGGTACGCAACCATCATTCGACCCAGCTGAGCAGTATAGGAAACTTTCGCACGAATGGTTTAGGGATCAGAGGCCAGACTCGCCTTTTGTTGCACGCGACTGGGCAGACGATCTCATAAAGGGGGCCGCTGGCTGGATTGAGAGCAGTGAGATTCCCGAGTGGCTCCATCTAAGGATTGCAAATGTGCCCAACGTGCTGCTGCAGCTTCCGAAGCCGGATAACCGTTGGGTTCTGCAATTTAGAGGAGTTTTCTTAGGGCCCTTTGATTTTCGTTTGGCTGGTTGGCGTGACGCGCACGATTTGATCAGCGCACGCACAACGTCGCTAGCTGCCAAGGTCAAATTGGAACAGACTGGAATGGCTGGCGAGGCGACTCTCAGCGGTTCAGGCAGAAGTTGTGCGGATAGCTATGCAGAAGCCGTGCGCAAGCGAATTGAACGCTGGATGAAAATGCTGACCCGCCAGATGGCGCCGAGAATGGCGGAGAGTTTTTCAAGATTGTTCGTTTTGGAAAATGGTCGGTACACATTTAATGATCTCGGACAGTCAGCATGGATGACAGAACTGGGCGAAGTCCCGTTCGATGCAAAAATGACGCTCGACCGGGGCCGATGGATATTCGAGGTCCCATTCAGCGGCCATGAACTGGTTCTCTCCGCCGACAAGAATCTGAAATATTTGGCCCGGATCTTGATGTGCGGGAATATTCCGGTGCCTTCGGGACTACTCGTCGACGGACTCCTACTTAGTGAGTTCCAGAACCGGCCGCCCTACAGGGAATATTTCAGGCGCACGTTTCGCAAGTACATAATTCACGCTGGAACCACGGAAGGTGGAGAAACAGCGCAGGCGATCTGCCGGGAAATGCGTTTCAAAGATGGCATGTGCTTCACCGCCTCTGATGAGATCGCGATAGATTCACCGTTGCATCTCATTTGTGGAGTACCAACCGGACCGGTGACGTTGCTGCCCAACGGGATCCGGGGAGTGCTGGCGATGGTTTCCAAACAGCACTTCAGAATCGGCGCTGTGGCGCCGCAATTTCTTGAAATCGACAAGCACCTCAAAGCTGGCTTGATATGGGTCGCACGTTACCCGAGTCTACTCAGTCAAATTGAGGTCGCAAGCGAGCAGGCACGGCCAGCTGTGTCGATGGCGCTCCATCGACTCAGAGGCAGATTGTTGGATATGCCAAGGCATTGGACAACGCCTTATGACGAATTGGCCAGGTACTTCAAGAAGTTTGTTCGTCCCGGCAAGTTGTGCCGGTACACGGGCACACTGCGCTGGAACGTCGAAGGCCTTGAACCACTGCCTGACCCGGTTGAATTGGCGCTCGACCATATGGCGTTTAAGAGGAGGGCTGCGTATCAACAAAGGAGGCGCGAATACAAGCTGGCAGGTGTTGCTCCCTCATATGCCAAGCCCAAGCCTGAGATCAGCAAGCCTGACAAATGGAACGCCTCAATACGGGCTGAGTTGGCCAAGATGCAGGTGCAACCGAATACGTTCGCGGCATCCGCCGGTATGAACTCATTATGAAAAATCACAGTCGTGTTCTCAGTCCCAGTCGCTCGCAGGACGATGGCCGACATCTCTCAATTCGGGTGTAAAATAAAAGTTCGCTGCGATTTTGAGCCGCCCGGCGAATAGTCGCGGCAATATCAAGAGTTCGACCTCTTCCTCTTCAAACTAAGGGCCCGCGCATGATGCCCGCGCATGATGGATTCTTCGGAACCCATGGTGCGCAGGCCCTTTGTGTTTGCGGATGGAAGTCGTTGGCGAGGAGGGAAACTGATATGAAGGTCGCCACCTTTGATGCGGTGCTGAAGTCCTTGAATAGGCTCGACCCGTGGCTGAGATCTTTGGGCATTGAGCCAAAGAGCGACCGTTGGCACCAGGCCGTTCAGATGGTGCAAAGAGCGAAGGAACAACGGGAGATTGTCGAACGGGGCGGCGCCCGCGTGCATATCAGTAACTACATGGACGGTCTTTTCGAGGCTATGGAAATTCATGAAATCGTCGAGGCCTTCGACAGCGATTCATCGCCTGCCCTCAAGGCGAAGCTGATGCGCGCCTTGTGTGGCCCGATCTCGCCATTCAATGAACAGCCGAAAAACAGTGAAGCTCGCAACACGATGTTCGAGCTGTCGCTTGCGGCAGACTGGAAGAATGCGGGGAGCGTGGTTGAATTGGGAGAGCCCGATATCAAACTTCGTGCAGCTGTGGCCTTGTTCCAGACCGAGTGCAAGCGCCCGTTCTCGGAGAACAGCGTTCGCAAAAACATAGGGGATGCTGCTTCCCAGTTGGCGAAGGAATTGAACAAGCCCGACAGCGAAAACGACTACGGCATCATCGCGATTTCGCTAAGCCGGGTGTTTACGAAGGGCAATCTCGGATGCTATGCGCCGGCGGGCATGGGGAAGCAGGTCATCGGCGAGGCCCTTGCTGAAATGCTCGATGAACACACTGAGCAATGGGGTCTCAAGCGCTTCCGGGAAATGCACCCACGCATTGTCGCAGTCATGTTCCAACTCACAGCTCCGTGGGATGTAGGAGGCGAACGTCTGATCCACCTCTCGACGTCGAATTTCCTGGAGACAGGAAATGACGCGAGGGGTTGGAACACACTACGTAATCACGTCGAGAGCCTCGAACACGCCGTGGCGTAGGCCGGCCCAAAAGCAGGTGTACGCCCCCGTGCCCCAACCGTGCACTTATCGACCGTGTTCGAGCCATTTGGGTTCACTTTGAACGAGAAGCAGATTCCCCAAATTATTGAAAAGAATAAAAATCAAGATGCGAGATAGACGCGTTGGAAGGACTTTTTCTGCGCCCAAGGCAGGTGCGCTACCAGGCTGCGCTACGCCCCGACAGTCAACACTCTTTACTCATTTGAATCGATGACTCATCTGAATCAACGACTCTTCCGATTATAGACGACAGAACGCGCTATAATTTTTCCCTGTATATGCCGAGCCCGCGGTATGCGTTGGTCGCGTACGTCAAAAGTCCAGTGGGAGAGTTCGTCGAGAACCTCCGGCGGGAACTGCATCCCGCGCTGCCCCATCTCGCTGCCCACATCACGTTCCTGCCGCCGCGGCCTCTGCAAGGAACGGAGCAGGCGGCGCTGCAGATACTGGCGGGAATCTGCGGCCAGGCTGAACCCTTTGAAGTAACGCTCGGCGAGATGAACAGCTTTATTCCAACTACCCCAACGGTTTACATTCGCGTGGCTCGCGCCGGGTCGCGGCTGGAGGAGCTGCACGATCAATTGAACACTCAGGCGTTGGCTTTTGCAGAAGAGTGGCCCTATACGCCTCACTTGACCGTCGTGAAAATGCCGACTGAACAAATGGCCGAGCAAGCTCTACAGATCGCCCGGGAACGCTGGAAGCAGTATTCCGGCACCCGCCGCGTCCTGCTTGATCGGCTTACCTTTGTGCGGGAAGAGGCGCCGAACCAATGGATTGATTTGGCTCCCGTTCCTCTCGGCGGCTCCCTGGTTTCTCCGTGATCTGGTTGTAATTTGGTTCGGCCGTAGAATCGCTCTGGCCCTACCCTCCGGCTGATTACCTTCGGATACGTTACCCCCGCTCTGCCATCATGGCCCCTGGTACATTCCCTCCCGTGCGTTGCGCCACTGTTAGGTGCGCTGTAAACAGAAGACAGGGAACTACGATATCCGCGCCGGCAGCCGCTTACGGCGTGGCTTCCATAGCGCCAGGAGCCAAAATGCAGATTGGAGTCTACGGTTCGGGATTCTTGGGTACGGTGATTTCGGCCTGCCTGGCAGATTTTGGCACTCCCGTTTCCTGCTGTCATCCCGATCGATCGCGCATGGTCGAGATGGCGCAGGGCAATATTCCTTTCTTCGAGAAGAACCTGAAAGAGATTATCCGGCGAAATGTACGCGCTGGACGGCTTGCCTATTCCACTGACGTTGAATCTTTTGCGCGCAAGGCGCAAGTAATTTTCCTGGCGGAGGATGGAGCCGAACATCTTAACGACGTGGTGATGCGCATCGCCCGGATGGCGCCGAAGCCTCCCATTCTCACCATCGTCACCCCAGTTGCGGTTGGTACGGCTGCCGCCTTGGAAAAGTGCTTGAAGGACGCGGGTCTTCATGGAACCATCGTCTCCCAGCCCATGTTTTTTACCGACGGTTGCGCCGTGGAAGACTTCAACTGGCCGGATCGCCTGATTTTGGGCTCCACTTCCAACGAAGCCGTGCATGTACTCAAACAGATTTTCCATCCCCTGGTGATGCGCGGAGTTCCGGTAATCGTCACCAACCAGGCCACAGCCGAACTGGTGCGTGAGGCTGCGACGGCCTTTGTGGCAACCAAGATTTCCTTCATTAACGAAGTGGCCGCGCTTTGCGAGCGCGTCGGAGCAGACGCCGTAAACCTTGCGCTCGCTCTCGGGCTCGATAAAAAGATCGCTCCACGCTGCCTGCAGCCAGGAGCAGGCATGGGCGGCGTGTTTGCCGAGTCGGACATGGATTCGCTGGCGCAATTGGCGCAGGACAATGGCGTTCCGCTGAAAGTGCTGGGCGCGGCTCGTGACGTCAACCACACGCTGGCGGATCGCCTGGTCGATAAGATCGCGATGGTTCTGAATTCAGTCGAGAATAAAGATTTAGGAATTCTAGGTCTGGCCTTCAAGCCGAATACGAACTCCGTGGCGGGTTCCTCGGCGGTGCGACTGGCGGAAACTTTGGTTGCGAAGGGCGCGCGCGTGCGGGCTTATGATCCGGTGGCGCTTTCCGATGCCAAGACACGCCTTAACGGATCGGTGCGTTACTGCGACTCGGCTTACGCGGCCGCCGAGGGCATGGATGCGCTGGTCGTGGGCACAGGATGGCCCGAATTCCGTGCTCTCGATTTTGAACGCATCAAGCATTTGCTGAAGAAGCCTATCATCGTTGACACCAAAAACCTGCTGGATTCTACCCGCTTGCGCGCCATGGGGTTTGAATACGTTGGCGTGGGCCGAGGATAACTTGTTGTGCCCGGACCGTTCGTGGTGAAGCGGGACAAATTGCAGCCGTACGAAATTCGCCCCAGGTACTGTGAGCGTAGAATTTGCCAGTCCCGTCCCGCAATCCAAGCTTCAGAAGCTGTATGTTCGTTTCAATCTCCTGCTCTCGGGAATTCTTGATACCTTTTCTTTTTCGTACTTCTGCCTGTCCTTCTCGACGGTGTTTCATGTGCTTGGCAGCATGTGCTGTCGACTTATCGCTGAGCACTTCGCACCTTGTCAACCAGTCGAAGACACTGCACGTTCCCGGGAAAGCGATTCTGACATCTGCGAACGGCAATTGCTATAATCAGCGTGGTGGTGGGAATAGCTCAACTGGCAGAGCACCGGACTGTGGCTCCGACGGTTGCGGGTTCGATTCCCGTTTCCCACCCCAGATCTTCTGATCTTCTCTCTCGCTCACGCTTTAGTCGTCGATACGCTGCACCACCGAGAGAATCTTCCACTGCCCATCCAATTTTGAAAGCGTCATGTAGTCCACCCAGTGTGGAGTGACCAGCTTGGCGCACGCCATGTCTTCCGCAATATCCAGCACGCTGATCTGTTCCGTCTTCTGCTCTGGCGGAAGATCGGCGGGGCCGTGCGAGCGTACCTCCTGCACCATCTGGGAGCCAGTTCTCTCCCGGATCGGAGTATCGCCGTGAACCATATGCTTCAAATAATGTGGGTGCAGGGTTTGCTGCATGCGAGAAGCGTCGCCCGAGTAATACGCTTCGATGTAGTTCCGGACGGTGGTTTGAACGACAGCCGATTCGTCACTGGAGGCCGGTTTATCTTGAGCATTGGTTACGACGGTAAACAGCAGCAACGATAGGTAGAAGCGCAGCGCGAAGCGTTTCATGATGGGTCATCTCCTCGGCGGCAAAAAGACTAAGCATCGCGATTCTCCCACCGAGATTCGGCTTGCACAACTACACCAAAGTCCATGTCTGCGGAAATTGGCGCCGACAACGAAACTTAGCCGCCCGCGATCGCACAGTTGTTGCCGCCTTTGAGCTTGCGAAGAGCCACCGCTGGAGCCCATTTACGAGTGATCGCTAGAATGCCACCCGCACGCCCAGCTGCGCGGCGAACGGAATGCCCACGGTAGTCCCCGGTCCGAAGAAATCTCCTAAAGCTCCCCCGGGCATGCGCAACTGATTGATGCTGGTGATGGGCTCCGTGGCAGTGCAGGCCGCATTCGTGCAGATATCGGTAATGTTGCCGAGCTGCGCTTGCCCGGACGGAACCGGAAGCAAGGCAATATTTGTAACGTAATTCGCACCCGGGTTGTTGCGGCTGAAGAGATTGAAGAACTCGACGAATGGCCGCACATCCCAACGTTCGCCCAGCCGGAAAGGTCGGCTCACCCGCAGATCCGTCTGAATGTAGGGCGTGCCGCGGACCTCGTCCAAGCTTTCGGGCACTCCGTTTACCGAAATGCGCCCAGTGTTCGTGGCAGTCGTAATGGTGAAAGGACGTGCGCTTTCCGCCTGTGTGATCGTCGTCAATTCGATTCCGCCGGGAATATGCAGAGTCCCGGCGAGAACGAAGCGGTCCGTAACGTCCTCACCGTCATCCAGGCGAAATTCGCCACGGTCTTCGCTGCTGGCCTCACGTTGTACGGAGGAGCTCGACAGCTGAACGACAATTTTGGCGGAAGAGATGCGTGCGCCCGTCGCGTCCTGAACCGTGCCGCGCAACGACCCTCGCGGATTCTGAGCGTGGACCGGGGGCGTAAGCAGAAGGGAAGAACAAGGCCAGGTTGAGCAGGAAGTTAAGTAGGCACGGAGGTGAATAAATTCTCATGGTTACGCGCAACTGAGAAGAGAGTGTACTTCGTGATTGTGGTGCTAGCTGCTGCCAAAAATTGTAGATCCCCGCCTCCGTGAAACGGGTGCGTACCGAAATTAATCCGACCAGCGCTGCGGCTTGCGGTCCCAGCGATGTTTTTTCAATTCAGCGAGCAGGCCGGAGTCGAGCGGCCCAGCATCACTGGCGGCGACGTTCTGGCGCACATGCTCCGGGCTGCGCATGCCGACAATCGTGGTGCTCACTGCGGGATGAGACAGAATAAAGCGCAGCGACATTTCGGGGAGCGTCATGCCGGCTGGCAGGATTTTATTCAGCTTCTCCACCCGATCGATCGTGTCCGCTAAATTTTCCGGGCCAAAATAGCCGGAGCGCCAATCGGTCTTCGGGAAGCGCGTCTCAAGTGTCATCTTGCCGCCTAGGCTGCCCTCATCCAACGGCACGCGTGCGATCACCCCAACCTTCAATTCTTGGCAGAGAGGGAACAATTCGTCCTCCGGCGCTTGATCGAAGATGTTATAAATTACCTGCACCACGTCAACAAGCCCCGTTCGTAGAGCCTTGACGCCATTCTCCGGTTCCCAACGGTTCAGGCTGAGGCCGAAGTGGCGAATCCAGCCGCCATCCTTGAGTTTTTCCACAGTAGAACGAAATTCCGGATCATCCGTCCAACTGTCATTCCAAACATGGAACTGCAACACGTCGATCGAGTCAACGCGGAGTTTCTTACGAATCAAGTCCGCGTACTTAAGGACGTGTGCCGCGCTAAAAACCTCGCTATATTTATATCGCGAAGTGGCGGGCCACCTCCCGTTGGCTGGAGGAATTTTCGAGGCAGCATACAGCCGTTTCTTGGGGTTGCGCGCCAGCGTCTCGCCCAGTAGTCCATCACTTTTGCCGTCACCATAAGCCCAGGCGGTATCGAAGAAGTTGCAACCCGAGTCGACCGAAAGTTGTAGGGAATCCAGCGATTGCTGATCGTCGGAACCGCTCCAGCCACTCATGCCCCACAAGCCGTAGGCAATGTCACTGACTTCGAAACCGGCCCGCCCCAACTTACGATATTTCATCGAAGGTCTTCCCTTACGAGCTTATGATTTCTCCAAGTAACTTGAAGAGACATCGTAACAGTTTTGGAAGAAGGCTCGAAACTTGCCAAAATCGGGGAAACTCCGCTCTGCGGGTTTTTCGATGTGGATCATCACGATTTTGCGGACCAGCAATCGTCGGTTCGGTGTTTCAATGGACCTGACTCGTACAAATCTTAGGAGGTTCCCCCATGGAATCAAAACATCCCACTTCCCCGATGCCGCCATACGCTCCCGAGGAATTGAATGCACCATCGTCCCGATTGCTCGACGAAAAGATCTCTGACAATAGTGGTACAGAAGCGAAGGTGGACAGCGCGTTCGCGCCGGCCGGATTGAAAAATCCGTTCTGGAAGTAAGAGACGACTCCGCTAAGGCAAGATTGGTAAGCATAGGCACGGTCGTAAGGCAAACGACAACCCGGCCATTTCTTGCAGCGCTGGATGCAGTTGCGCGTCGCGGCAAGGCTCCAGCGTGATCACGAATGGCAGCGCGTTCTTATCAAAGCCCGGCTTTTGCAGGACTGCATCAATATTCAGTTGATGAGCGGAGAGGATCGACGCCAAACCCGCAATAATGCCGGGCTGGTCGTTCACTACAAATCTCAAGTACCAGGGTGTTTCAAAGTCACAGCTCAGTTTGGGCGTAGCCAGTTGCAAGGGACGATGCGCCCGCGGTCCTGCCGAAAGGCTTTCCGCTACGAACCTCAAGTCTGAAACCACTGCTACGGCGGTGGGATTCCCTCCTGCGCCCGCTCCCAGAAAAGCCACGTCCCCGCCATATTCTCCCGATGTCAAAACCAGATTCAGATTCCGCTGCACTCGTCCGAAGGGCGAGGATGCCGGAACGAGACTGGGACCCACCTCGGCAAACAGCGTCGTCCCCTTCAGGTCAGCTCGCGAAATCTGACGGATGGTGCATCCCAATTCGGCGGCATAATCGAAATCCATCGCGTCGATACCGCGAATGGTTCGGGCGCGAATATCCCCCGGAGATACCCGCACTTGAAGCCCGGCCAGCGCGAGGATGGATAGTTTGGCGCGAGCGTCGCCGCCATCCAGATCTTCGCTGGCATCCGCTTCGGCATAGCCCCTGGCCTGCGCCTCCTCCAGAGCTTCACTGAAAGGAATGCGATCGGTTTCAATACGGCTGAGGATGTAGTTGCAGGTTCCGTTCAGTATGCCCGCAATGCCGTGCAGCCGATCGCCGCATAAGCCGGTACGCAGGGCCGGAAGCACTGGAACGCCACCGGCGACGGATGCTCCAAACTCAAGCTGGCAGCGGTTCGCGCTCGCCAATTGCAGCAAGTCCGGGCCATCACGCGCAATGAGTTGCTTATTCGCCGTGACCACCGATTTGCCGGCATTTAAAGCGCCTCGCACCAACTCCTGCGCCGAAGTCAATCCGCCGATCAACTCGATCACGATCTCGACGTCGGAGTTGAGAATGGCTTGGAAGTCGTCCGTCCAGATCACCTCCGCCGGCACCCAGGACTGCTTCTTGCGTTCGACGTTGCGGTTGCAGATATGCGTCAGTCGGAGTAATCCATCGCTGTGCTCGCAGAGAATCTTGGCCACGGCGCGCCCCACGGTTCCGAAACCGACTAGCGCCACGCGGTGCGCAGAGGTTTTCCTTTTGGAAATGGAAGAGGTCGCAGGCGGCCTGGCTGGCGGAGTTTTCGTCAAGGCTATTCTCGAGCGCGAAAGATCATGTTCATAATACGTGGGACCGGAGCCCGCGCGAAGTGGAAAGCGAGCATCAATGCCCGCTACGCATCAAGTGAGAAAAGTTCCTCGAAGCATCGTGAATGGTTACAGCAGTTCGGTCAGGCGGCTTGCGCGGCAGAATCAGCATCAAAGTTGGTAATATAATGCGATCCCGCCGCAAACAAGGCAATGCCTTCCTGCGAGGAATCACAAGCGGAGTCTTTACCAGCAGCGCCTTTCACGCCGGGCGCTACGGTCCGCCGCCACGCCCGGTTACGGGAGGAGAATGGATGATTGGAAAGTTCGCCACTGCCAGTGTGCTGTCGCTGCTGATTCTTACAACCATACTGGGAGGACTAGGGTTTGCCCAAGCGACGCCGTCTGGAGAATCTCCGTCATCTCCGTCATCTCCGGCCTCTACTCCGCAACAACCTGCTGCGCAACAACCCGCCGCACAGCAACCCGCCGCACAGCAACCTTCCAGTCAGCAACCAACTGCTCAGCCCTCTTCGAGTGACCAGGAAGCCTCCGAGGAAGAGTCTTCTTCTTCGCGGCGAAAGGCGAAGCCCCATGACTACAAGAACTGGAGCTACAATGTGGGCGCCGGCGCCAATGTGGATAGTGGCACAACCCGCACTTTCGTGAGAGGAGGGGGCGTCGTGGGCACGGCCGGCATCGCTCGCAACGGAAGCAAATATTTAGGATTGCGCGCCGATTTTATCTTTGCCAATCTGCCCCTTCGCGATTCGTCCCTGCAACTCGCCCAGGCCGGAAGCGCCTCGAGCTATCTTTTTGCCTTTACCCTCGACCCCATCATTAACGTTTCCGTAACCAAGACCTATGGGGGATATGTTTTGTTCGGGCCCGGCTATTATCATCGCTTTGGAACCTTGAACTCGGACACGGCCGTTCCTGGCTCATCTTGCAATGCGTTCTTTGACTGGTGGGGTGCATGTCCTACCGTGAGCCTCCCTCTCAGCGGCAGCTTCGTCAATTCCAGCCAGAATCACTTCGGCTACAACGTGGGAGGTGGTATTACGCGCAAGATGCCGAGTGGCGTGGAGATTTACGCGGAGTATCGCCTTACCCATGGATCGGGCAACGGCACCACCACGGACGTGCGCCCTATCACAGTCGGCGTACGCTGGTAAGAAGACATCAAGAATCAACCTGTGCGCTCTCGGCCTTCTGTGGGGATGGTTTGCCTCCTGCGTACTTATTCAGGATTCGTCCGGTAGCTCCAAAGCTCACCCGCACAGAGTTGCAACTGGACGAACGATGAGGCGGAAACCGGCTGAGAAACTGCAGCGCTGGAGTTGGCTTCGGCCAATGCTTCTTCGACGATGGGGTGCGCGGGCGCGAGCGAGCAGGCAGGATCCGTAGCAGTCGTGTCGCCGGTGAGCAGCAGCGCCTGGCAGCGGCATCCCCCAAAGTCGTCCGCGCGACGATCGCAACTGCGGCACGGTTCGGGCATCCATTCCTCTCCGCGAAAACGCTGGAACGAGGAGGACTGCTGCCAGATGAACTCCAGACTCCTCTCCCGTGTGTTTTCGAACGCCATGCCGGGAATCACTTCCGCCGCGTGACAGGGCAAAACTTTTCCGGATGGATTGATGAGCATCAATCTTCTTCCCCATCCGCCCATGCAGGCCTTGGGAAAACGCGCGTAGTAATCGGGGACCACCGAATCGATGCGTATGCGTCCGGCGAGGCGTTTTTCCGCGGCCGCTACTACTTCCACGGATTTATCGAGCTGCGCGCGCGTTGGCAAAAGTGCGGCGCGATTTTTCAACGCCCATCCGTAATATTGCGTGTGGGCGATCTCCATGCGTTCGGGAGCAAGTTGCTCGATGAAGGAAATCATCTCTTCGAGGTGATCGATGTTCTGCCGGTGTATGACGAGATTTGCCGTGAATGCGATTTTGTGACGCCGGATGAGGCGCGACAATTCAATCTTGTGCGCGTGCGCCTTGGCTCCCGCAATCCAGTTTGCCGCGCCTTCCCGTGAATCCTGAAAACTGATTTGAATGTGATCGAGGCCGGCATCCATGAACGCTTGCAATCGTGTTGCGCTCAGCCCGACGCCAGAGGTGATGAGATTGGTGTAGAGGGCCGCGGCGCGCGCGCCCGCGATGAGCTGCGTCAGATCGGGACGCGCCAGCGGTTCACCCCCGGTAAAGTGCGCGTGCAGCGTCCCCAACTTACCCGCCTGCTCGAAGACATCGATCCATTGATCGGTGGAAAGCTCCGAACTTACCCCAGAAAGCTCCAGCGGATTGGAGCAGTAGACGCAGTGCAAGGGGCAACGGTGCGTGACTTCGGCGATGAGTGCGAGCGGGTTGGGGACCATCTGCGCTGCTGAATCCTTCATCTAGTAATCCACGATCCGCTTGTGCTGCAGCTGTTCGAGAAACTGGCTGATGTCGTCGCGAATCTTCGCCGGATCGGCGACGCTGAACTGGGCCTGCAATTCCTGGATGATCTGGCCGAACGTGCGCTGACCGTCGCAACATCCCAGGACCTGCAAGCCCGTTCCTTGCAGACGAATCGCGCCTTCGGGGAACAGCACCACCCGCACTCGTTCGTTGCCAGCCTTGTTTTCTGGGCCCCAGCGGCAACCGGTGGCGAGGCGCGGCTGACTGGTATCTTCGGGAGGAGGCATGGCTAAGGTTTCCCGGAAGTAGATAGACGCAAGCTGCAGTGGAGCTTCACGCAAATGCAGGTTCCTCCACTTCGCTCGCTTCGCTCCGCTTCGGTCGGAATGACAGAGTGATTAACGGACCTCATGCTATCTGCCCTCGATGCGAAACGCCCCGGGCGGCGGCCACCCGGGTTGAACGTAGGCGAAGTAGAGTGCGTCGAGTTGCGCCCACAAAATATCGCACTTGTCACGCAAGGCCTGGATCGCCAGTTCCTGCTCGGGTCGGGTCTTCGCGTTGTCGTATACGTAGGTCACCGCGAATTGCGAATCTTCAGGCGCTTGATACAGTCGGGCCTCAAAATAATCCAGACCGCCCGCCAGCCAGGGATAATGTTGGCGAAGCTTTTCCACGCGCAAGGTGATCAGCTTGGCCGAGAATAATTCTGTGAGCGAGGAAGCCACCGCTTCCAGGAGAGACCGGCTGCGAACGATGTTCAGATACTCATTCACCGCGAACCGGGAGGCGGGAAGAATGCCTTTGCAGGCGCGAACCTCGCCGGAATCGAGTCCCGTGGCTTCTGCCAATTTTATCCAGCGTTTGATGCCGCCTTCGCTGGTCGCGTCGCCATCGTGATCGACTACCCGCTTGCGCCAGGCGCGGCGAAAAACTGGATCCGGACCGCGCGAAAGAATGATCGAGTCCTTAATCGGAATGATGCTTTGATAGTAATAGCGATTCAATGCCCAAGCCTGAAGCTGTCCGCGACTGAGCTTGCCCTCGTGCATCAACAAATGGAAAGGATGATTGTGATGATAGCGCTCCTCGCCCGTGGCTTGTAAGACCGCCCGTAGCTCCTCGAAGGAAAGCAAATGGCCGGTTGGCGATGCGGTGCTGTTTCCTACATTTTGAACTGCCATCCGTCCTCCGCCACATCCCAGCCCGCGTCCCGCACCTGGCGATATTGGGCGCTGGTCTCGTCCAGCATGGGATTGGTGTTATTGATGTGTATAAATATTTTACGCGGGTGGCGCACTCCCGCCAACCTCGCCAGTGTCTCTTCGACCGCAAGATGGCCCATCTGCTGCGCGGTTTGCCCGGCTTTCTCGCTGCCTTTCACGTGAATGAGTTCGTCGTTGCTCCAGAATGTGCCATCGAAAAGCAGGACGTCGCTCGCATCGAGCTCCGCCAGTAATGCGTCGTCGACCTTTGGCACGGCCGGCAGATAGGCTAATCGCGAGCCGGAATTCGAATGGATGAAAAAGCCCAGGGACGCCTCGCCCGCAGAAAGTTGCGACTGGCGTTCTGCGGTCACATAGGCGGGATAGTGAGTACTCAAGGACCACGGGCGGCAGCGGAGACCGAAATCCTCGCCTTGAGCATCGCACAAAGAAAATTCTTTTCCGGATTCAAAATCAGTCCATACGGTTTGATCCGGAGTACGATGCAGCATGCCGAACATCGAATTATCCTCGCGGAGAATACGGCGAACCGAAGCAGTGGCATGGACGCGCAGCGGCTGGAGTTCACGCAGCAAAAGGAGTCCCAGAACGTGATCGAGATCGGCATTGGCGAGCGCTATGCCGGCAATCGGAGAATGGCGCATACCCTGTCGCGGATGCAATTCGGGCGTGCCTTCGATCTGCGCGCGAAGGTCCGGAGATGCGCCCAGCAAGAACCACAAGCGGCGCTCCTCGGTGAGCGCAATCTGCGTTTGCGTGCGCGGCTTGCCATGGAATGTGCCTGCTCTCACCTCTCGGCAATTGCTGCAGGCGCAATTCCATTGAGGGAAAGCGCCTCCCGCCGCCGACCCAAGAATCTTTACCAGCATCTCTGCGAGTTTACAGCTTCGGAGTGCTCCTGTAGGTGATTTCCAAATCGATGGACGGTTTCATTTGGCGGGAAAGGAAGCTCTCAAGTTAGCCAGGTTGCTGGAACTTGCAACCTTCCTGCGATCTGGATGCACCAAGTGTGAAAGATCGTGCATCTTTATTCGAATTTGTGCTCGCCCGGCGTTTTCTTCTTGCCTTCGCTGCCCATGCGCCCCTATATTGGAACAATCCCGTTTCCGCTCGGGTGACAGCTCTCTCCCGCCCTCCCCATCCTCTTCCCTTGATCAACCCTCTCCGAGGGTAAAGCGAATAGCAGGGAGCTGAGTATCAGCCTTGTCCCACCGCGGCTGCGCAACGCAGCGGATCGACATCCCAAAGCATGACCTCCGCGGAGAGCTTCTCCAGTCCCACTTCCCCTGCCATTTCTGTTCCCGGCTTGCCGCACCATACGATGCGAAACTGAGCTTTCGTCCCTTCGTAGAGAACGTCCAGCAGGTCTCCTGGCCTCAAGCGGGCATCCACACACTGCAGAGTTGCGCCGTGCCGGCTAATGGTGCGCAGGCTGGCCGGCTGCATAAATGGGCGAGCAAAACTATCCATGCCCCAGATTTGGACAGGAAGATCTACGAATACACGCGACTGCTGGCGCCGGTCCATTTCGATGCTCCTTGGCCTCCATGCGAGGTCAAGGGATCGTAGGCGGGCACGGAAAAGAAACAAAGGTACCCTCAGTCACGTGGGAAAAGTTCCCAAAGTTTGCCGCCCGGACAGCGGAAGCCGCCCCAAGATTCAGCGGGTATCCAGGCTCTTTTCAGTCCATATCTCCAAGCGAGCACGCGCCAGGCCCACGAGGATCGCCGCAGGATCCGCAGCCTCCCCCCGGGGCGGACGTAGCAGAGGAGCCCTTGGCCGAGACGGCAAAAACGCTAAGCTGAGGGCTCAATTTCTTGCTCTCGCATTTGGGACACTTCGCCTTGTCGCGGCCAAAAACCAAGGTTTCAAACTCGTGCTGACATTCCTGGCAGATATATTCAAAAATCGGCATCTGGATCCTTCCCGTGTAGCGAACCTCTCCTATTAGAATCGCTTTGTGGGAACTTCGCAAACTGGAGCGGTGGGTCTTGCCATCTCCGTCGTCGGAAACTTGAGGACGGCTTGATCGAAAACGGGCCAGCTTTCGCCCAGCACATCTTCCGTCCACGCCGCTGGCTGCGAGGTGGGCACATGCAAACTCTCGCCGCCTTCTTTCTGTCGCGCCGCATTGCCCTGCCACCTGCCGAAAAACGTCTGATCGAGGTGGAGCCCGGCATCTCCGTGCTCTGCCATTGTCATTGGCAGAAGCAGCGGCGCAGCGCATTGACTGTGATTGTTGTCCACGGACTGGAGGGATCGAGCGAATCGCAATACATGCTGGGAGTGGCGGCGAACGGCTTGTCTGCGGGCATAAACGTGGTGCGCATGAACCAGCGCAACTGCGGCGGCATGGACCACTGCGCGCCCACGCTTTACAACTCCGGCCGGTCGGAGGACGTGGCCGCCGTAGCGCGCAACATCATCGAACAGGATGGAATTACAGGGTTCGTGCTCGTTGGTTTTTCCATGGGGGGCAATCTCGTTCTGAAACTTGCGGGGGAGTGGGGCAGCGATGGCCCTTCAGAATTTCGCGGAGTGGCAGCGGTTTGTCCGGCCATCAATCTGGCGGCTGGCGCGGACGCGCTGCATGAGCCCGCTAACCGGATCTACGAATACTATTTCCTGGTGCAATTGTTCCGGCGCTTTCGGCTGAAGGCGCGGCTGTTTCCTGAAAGTTTTGAGGTGTCCCGCCTGCGTGGCGTCAGGACGCTCAGAGACTTCGACGACCGCGTGACCGCCTACTACTGCGGTTTCACTGGAGCCGACGATTATTATGCTCGTGCGGCGGCTGCCAACGTGATCGATCGCATTGCACGTCCCGCTCTGGTAATCCATGCGGCCAACGATCCCTTCATCAGAATCTTGCCGGAAACTCGCCAGGCACTTCTTTCCAATCGCAACATCACGTACGTCGAAACGGAAGACGGTGGTCATTGTGCATTCGTGGGAGAGGGCGACGGCGACTCCACTTATGATGGCCGGTGGGCGGAGCGGGAGGTCGTCCGCTTCGCCAAGCAGTTTCAACATCCACCGGATTCCGCTTGAATTCCGTCGCCCCCTGCATGATGGCTCGCCTCTAAGCCTTACGCGTGCCCATCCTTCAATTCGCCGGTGCTGGACGCCTCCGAACCCATGCCAGAACCTCAGCTCCGCGCCCCTTCCAGCGTGTCCGAAGGAAAGCCAGGGCGAGCATTGCTAGAAAAATGACAAGCAAGCCGGCAGACGCCATCTTGATGCTCTGGCTGTGTTTGGGCAAGATCGATAAGCGTCCATATACGAATTCAATGTGCACCCAATACACCAGCAGGGAAGCCCGCCCCAATTGGATGAGTGGACTGAACCCCCACGGACCCGCCCCCCAGCGGCACCAAGCATAGCTTGCCGCCAGAATCACCAGCAGCATTCCCACACGCATCAGAAAAAAGTTGGGGCTCGTATGCCAGAAATCGTAGAAGGCATAGACCTGATGAGGCTGCGCATCGAGCCAGTGGCCTGCTTCCACGAGTACAACGCCTGCCGCACCTCCGAACCCAAAGATCGCCGACTCGCGCCTGCGCGCCCACTCGCATCGCAGAACGAATCCTGCGGCCAGTCCGGCAAAAGCGAATGCTGTCCAGGGAAAAATCGGGAAGAGCCATGCTTGCGGCGCGCCAAGATTATGAACCCCGTTGATGTAAGACTCGAGCGGCCACGGCAACCAGCGCGGCCTCCAGCTTGTCCACAAAAGAGGAGTAAGCAAGGAGATCAGCAAAGCTGCGCCGGCGGAGGATAGAACCAGTGCCATCCTGGTTCGTGTTCCGCGGTACATCGACAGCATCACCCAGCACATCACGCCCATCAGCATCATCGAGAGGCCAATGGTGTTGAGTATGTCTACGCGCAGCAGGTCACTCAGAGGCGCCCACCCCCAGCTAATCAGGTATTCCTGCAACCGAAAGAGCAACCCGAAGGCAAAGATTTCCGCGCCGCGACGGATCGTGGCTCGACCAATTTGAGCCGCTGGCAGATTCTTCTTCCGCAGTTTTTCGGTCACCAGGGCGAACGAAATGCCCGCTAGAAATAGAAAAAGCGGAGCGGGGAACGTTCCTCCCAGTTGCGAGTACATGAAGAACCTGCTTTGGCGCGCGCCGGGATTGAGCCAGGAGTCGTAGCAATGTGTCTGAAACATCAGGACGCACGCCAGCCCCCGCATCCAGTCGATGTATGCCAGCCGGGATGGAGCTGAAGAGGTCAATGCGCCACAGCATGATACCGCAGCCGGACGATGGGATAACTCTTGCTAAGGGGCGCGTAGCTCAAACGGATAGAGCACCGGATTTCTAATTCGTCCAACCGTGCGCAAGTTGTTGGTTGTTCTTGGTTGTTGAAGTGCAAAAAGGGTGTTCATGGGTGTTGTCGTGCACCTTTTGTACAGGCTCTCACGGGACTCGATCGCCAGCGAATAACGGGCAAAATTCAGTTCGCTGACGCTTGCTTCTTAATCCTTCGATTATTGCTCCGCTGTTGAAGCTCAGTTCACCGTTCGCCCCGCCGCAGCATTTTTTGTATTTCCTCCCCGACCCTCAGGGGCACGGATCATTCCGCCCACCCTTCGGGGTGCTGCGGCAATAGACGATACCGAGCCTACCAGTCGATGATCGTCGTTTCCTCCCGGTGCCCCTTGGTTTTAACGCGAAGCACACAGAACCCGCTATCCTCGTTGTGAAAGGTGACGGGCTCGATCACGCCGGAGATTTGCTCGGTTGCGAGTTGGCGCTCTGGGATTGCGGCGGTCATGCGTGGGGATTCATTTTGCCGCGGAGGGTGGGGGCTAGTTAGATGAGCCATCGGGGAGGGAATTTTGGGTAGTGTCCTAGATTTTCCTGTTAGGAATCAAACGCAAGAAACTGAACGGCAACGGTTTGCCCAGTGGAGGGCAAGACTCTGTACAGGTTGCACCTACCTATCCTCGGCCAATTCCCGAATCGTCACTGCTAGTTGACCCGAAGGGTCGTCGCTGCGAAGAAGGCCCTTTCTTGCCGCTAGTTTCTGAGCCGCTTTTGGTTTGGCGGTGTGTCTCTTGCAACGGAATGCCCGAACACAGTCATACTTACAGAATGCCCTCGCTGCCCGCTGTCCCAACTCCGCCTCAATTTCAATCTGCGTTCTAAGCCAGACACCGAGTTTGAGAATCCACTGAAATTCCTCAGGTTCGTACAACCGCCGATAGCCGCTACAGATCGAATGAGCGGGAAGATAGTCGTCTATGGACTGC
>Ga0187855_10000831_pt1 | contig 26007 bp, 23 predicted proteins | sample June2016WEW_8_10_2_FD_132969 | JGI IMG/M metagenome (GOLD analysis project Ga0187855, IMG submission 132969) | Peatland microbial communities from SPRUCE experiment site at the Marcell Experimental Forest, Minnesota, USA - June2016WEW_8_10 | ecosystem: Environmental > Terrestrial > Soil >...
CCCACCGCACCAACTGATCACGCTCAGCGTCAGTCAACTCCAACACCTGCTTGGGCCGTCCAGTTCTTGGCATACCACAGCATACCAAACTTAACCAGCGAACTTACGGCGCGGGACACTAGCCGCGGAAGGACTTTCCTGTGGACAGTTTGAGGTTCGGTTGCGGACCGTCTCTTGGCGGCGGCGGCGGAAACTGCGCGACAAGGGCGGCTTTTTCTTTGCCGAGGGTCAATTTGCTGCCTGTGGAGTCGACCACAAGGCTATGGATGGTGCTTTCGATTTCTCCTTCCGGCAGCGACGCACTGAGGGAGCCCTGCAGTTCGAAGGTGCCTTTGAAGATACACGTCGCACCAGATAGCACGATACTTGTAAAGCTGGTCCCGGTACTTGGTTTGACTTCCAGTTCCGCCACTCCGCCGGGGCCTGAGATCAACTGTTCTTTGACGGCGAACGACACCGGTTCACTAATTGTGCAGCTACTCAAAAGCGTCTCCGCGCCTTCTTTGATCTCGTAAGCTTTGCATTTGGCGAATTCGAGTTTTGACGAAGCCGCGCCGCCGGCTTTGATTTTAGCTTCACTGAATTTATTGCTAGTACATATAAATGAGACTTTGGTCGCGGCGATAACCGAGCTCAACCCAATCGTTTCGAAATTTCCTTCGATAGTTGCTTCTTCGCTGCCTTTTACTTCTGCTCCTTCGATGAAGAATCTCGTTTCCGCCGCTGCCGAAGCCGACGACGGAGCCAAGACGACCGCACCCAAGCACAGCATCACCGCCTGACACCCCATGAGCAGCTTCATACGGGACATCTCGACATACCTGCCTTCCTTTCCTGTTGGTGTATTTGCTTCGCCGGCTCGACTGGATGCCCAAGATGACATCCATCCGCTTTGCGCCGGCTATCGCCGGAGCTTTTGCGAAGACCAGCCAAACGAAGCAGTAGCACTATGCAGAATCGTGGACGGTTTTATCAAGCCCTCCCGCGGCCGCCCAGCAAGGACTCCATTTCGCGGCGTCTCTGCGCCATGGGCGAAGCTGCGAGCATCGAAAACGTTTCCGAATAGCGGGCGAATGGCCGCCGCGCCCGCATCTCGAGGGACGGGCCAGCCGTCCCCGGCGCAGACGGCCGGGCCCGTGCACGCGGCCGATCGGGCTCCTCGCCCGCCGATGAGCCAGGAAAAATCTGCTAAGCTAGGACTTAGATTTCTATGCAGCCTGACAGATTCACGATCAAATCCCAGGAAGCCCTCGCGGCAGCCACGCGACTGGCCCAGGAGCGCCGCAACCCGCAGGTCACCCCGGCGCACCTGCTGGCGGCGCTGCTCGACAGCGATAACGGCGGCGGCCCGGCGGGTGCTGCCGGCGGCGTGGTCGTCCCGGTGCTCACGAAGCTGGGGGTTCAGCTCCCGGCGCTGCGGGCAGAGTCGAGCCGCGCCGTTGAGGACCTTCCCCGCCTCGGCGAGGGCTCCTCCACCGAAGCCGGCCAGCCCTCCGCCGAACTGACCACGGTGCTGCGCGACGCGGAGAAGCACGCGAAGGACCTCTCCGACGAGTACATCTCCACCGAGCATCTGCTGCTGGCGCTCGCCGCGGAGGAGAGCCGCGCCGGCCAGGCGCTGCGCGCGGTCGGCGTCACCAGAGACCGCCTCCTGCAGGCGCTCGCCGAGGTAAGGGGCCCGCACCGCGTGACCGACCAGAGCCCGGAGGAGAAGTACCAGGCGCTGGAGCGCTTCGGGCGCGACTTCACCAAGCTCGCCGAGGAGGGAGCGCTCGACCCCGTGATCGGCCGCGACGAGGAGATCCGCCGGGTAATCCAGGTGCTCTCGCGGCGCACGAAGAACAACCCGGTGCTGATCGGCGAGCCGGGCGTCGGCAAGACCGCGATCGTCGAGGGCCTCGCCCAGCGGATCGTCTCCGGCGACATCCCAGAGTCACTGCGCGAACGGCGTGTGATCGCGCTCGACATCGGCTCGTTGATCGCCGGCGCCAAGTACCGCGGCGAGTTCGAGGACCGCCTGAAGGCGGTGCTGAAGGAGGTCTCCGAGGCCCGCGGCACCGTGATCCTGTTCCTCGACGAGCTGCACACGATCGTCGGCGCGGGCGCGGCTGAAGGCGCCGTGGACGCCGCCAACCTACTGAAGCCGATGCTCGCGCGCGGCGAGCTGCGCTGCGTGGGCGCAACCACGCTCGACGAGTACCGCAAGCACATCGAGAAGGACGCGGCGCTGGAGCGGCGCTTCCAGCCGGTGATGGTGGGCGAGCCGAGCGTGCAGGACACGATCGCGATCCTCAGGGGCCTGAAGGAGCGCTACGAGGTCCACCACGGCGTCCGCATCCAGGACAGCGCCCTGATCGCCGCGGCGACGCTGTCGGACCGCTACATCGCCGACCGCTTCCTGCCGGACAAGGCGATCGACCTGATCGACGAGGCCGCCTCGGGCCTGCGCATCGAGATCGACTCGCTGCCGACCGAGATCGACGAGGTGGACCGCCGCGTGATGCAGCTCGAAATCGAGCTCACCTCGCTGCAGAAGGAGACCGACGAGGCCTCCGCCGAGCGGCGCGAGGCGATCGAGCGCGAGCTGGCCGAGCTCAAAGAGCGCTCGGCCGCGATGAAGGCGCAGTGGGAAAGCGAGAAGCAGGCGATCCAGGGCGCCAGCGACCTCAAGGCCCGCCTGGAGGAGGCGCGCCTTGAGGCCGAGCGGGCCGAGCGGGCGGCCGACCTGCAGCGCGCCGCCGAACTGCGCTACGGCGAGATCCCCGAGCTCGAAAAGAGCCTCGCCGCGTTGGACGGCGGCACCGAGGGGTCGGCGGAGGGCGCGGGGGCCGCCGAGGCAGGCGCTGCGAGTGCCGCCGGGGCGGGGGACACCGACGGAGCGCACCTAGACGGCGCGGGCAACGGCGCGCAACAGGACGGGGGAGGCACCGCTCCATCCAAACCGGTGTTCCTCAAAGAGGAGGTCGAGGCCGACGACGTCGCCGAGGTGGTCGCGCGCTGGACGGGCATCCCGGTGAGCCGCCTGCTGGAGGGCGAAGTCGAGAAGCTGATCCACATGGAGGAGCGCCTGCACGAGCGCGTCGTCGGCCAGGATGAGGCGATCGAGGCGGTCGCGAGCGCGCTTCGCCGCTCGCGCGCCGGCCTGCAGGACCCCGACCGCCCAATCGGCACGTTCCTGTTCCTCGGCCCCACCGGCGTGGGCAAGACCGAGCTGGCGCGGGCGCTCGCCGAGTTCATGTTCGACTCGCAGGACGCGATGATCCGGATCGACATGTCGGAGTACATGGAGAAGCATTCCGTCTCGCGCCTGGTGGGGGCGCCCCCCGGGTATGTGGGCTACGAAGAGGGCGGCCAGCTGACCGAGGCGGTCCGCCGGCACCCCTACAGCGTGGTGCTGCTCGACGAGATCGAGAAGGCGCACCCCGACGTGTTCAACACGCTGCTGCAGGTGATGGACGACGGCCGCCTCACCGACGGGCAGGGCCGCACGGTGGACTTCAAGAACACGGTGCTGATCATGACCTCCAACATCGCGGTGAGCGACGACGCGGAGCTGGATGCCACGCACCCCGGCGCCGGGGACGGAAACGCAACGGCGGCTGCCGACGCGAGGCTGCGCGAGGCGCTGCTGGGCCACTTCAAACCGGAGTTCGTCAACCGGCTCGACGACGTCGTGCGCTTCACGGCGCTCTCGCGCGAGCAGCTCGGGGAGATCGTCGAGCTGCAGGTGGGGCGCGTGATCGCTCGCGTGCGCGAGCGCGGCGTGGAGGTGACGCTCACCGAGGAGGCGCGCGAGCTGCTGGGCGACATGGGCTACGACCCCACTTACGGCGCGCGCCCGCTGCGGCGGGTGATCCAGAAGCAGCTGACCGACCGCCTCGCGCTGTCGCTGCTGCAGCGCAGCCTGCGCCCGGGCGATGCGATCCGCGTGGATGCTGCGGATGGAGAGCTCACATTCGAGCCCGTCCCGGCAGCCGCCGCAATTCCGAACTGAGGTCTAATCTCCGGGTGCCCCCACAGGCGCCCCATCGAGATCCCCCCAGGAGGAGGCCCCTCATGCCCACGTACATCATGCTCGCCAACCTCACGCCGGAGGGCGTGCAGACCGTCAAGAACAACCCACAGAGGATCCACGAGGTCAACAAAGAGGTGGAGCAACTGGGAGCGAAGGTGAAGGCGCAGTGGGCGACGCTGGGGCGCTTCGACTTCGTCAACATCCTCGAAGCGCCCGACGAGCAGACGATGGCGCGCGTCTCGCTGGAGCTGGGCTCGCGCGGCACCGTGCGCTACGAGACGCTCACCGCGATACCCGTCGACGAGTTCATAGCGTCCCTGTGAGCAGCGTCTCGCCGCACCTGACTGCGTCGCCGCCGGCGGGCCCGTGCCGAGCACTGTTCCCGCCGACGCTCCTTGCCAGGCACGACCAGCCACTACTCACAGGACGTTACGTCCAGTGAGGGTTCTGGTGGTCGGTAGCGGCGGGCGCGAGCACGCGCTGGTGCGGGCGCTGGCGCGCTCCGAAGAACAGCCGGAGCTGCTGTGCGCCCCCGGCAACGCCGGCATCGCACGGGACGCGCGCCTGATCGACGTGGCGGCCGACGACGTGGAGGGGATCGTCGCGGCGGTTGAGCAGGAGGGCGTCCATTTCACCGTGGTGGGCCCCGAGGCGCCGCTGGTGGCGGGGCTGGTGGACGCGCTCGACCGCCGTGGCCACCTGGCGTTCGGCCCGAGCGCCGCCGCCGCCCGCCTGGAGAGCTCCAAGGCGTTCGCCAAGCAGCTGATGGAGCAGGCGGGCGTGCCCACGGCGTGCTGGCGCCACGCGCACACACTCGAGGAGGGCATCGCGGCAGTCGCGGAACTGGCCAACCCGGGCGTGGTGGTGAAGGCCGACGGCCTCGCCGCCGGCAAGGGCGTGACCGTGGCCGATTCGCCCGAGCAGGCGCAGGAGGCGCTGCACGAGATCTTCATCGAGGGCCGCTTTTTGATGGGGAGCCCGGCCCATCCCGACCCGGCCGGCCCACTCGGCGGCGCGGGCGCAGTCGTCGAAGAGCGCCTCGTCGGCAAGGAGCTTTCGCTGATGGCGCTGTGCGACGGCAAGCGCGCCTACCCGCTGGCGCCGGCGCGCGACTACAAGCGCATCTTCGACGGCGATCGCGGCCCCAATACCGGCGGGATGGGCGCCTACTCGCCGCTGGCGGAGCTGCCCGAGGAAGCGGAGTGGCACCTGGCCCCGATCATCCACGACCCGATCGTCAGGCTGATGAGCGCACGAGGGATCCCCTTCCACGGCGTGCTGTACGCCGGCGCGATCCTGACGGCGAAGGGGCTGCGCGTGCTGGAGTACAACGTGCGCTTCGGCGACCCCGAGGCGCAGGCGCTGATGCCGCGCCTGGAGTCCGACCTGCTGAGCCTGCTGTTCCGCGCCGCGCGCGCCGGTGGCCTCAGCCAGACCGAGGAGGAAAGCGAAGACGCACTGCTGTTCAGGTGGTCGCCCGAGGCGGCGGTGACGGTGACGCTGGCCAGCCGCGGCTACCCCGAGTCGGCCTCCAAAGGCGATCCGATCGCGGGATTGGAGCGCGTGCCCGAGGGTGTGGAGGTCACCCACGCGGGGACGGCGCTCGCCAACCAGCAGCCGGTGACCGCCGGCGGGCGGGTGTTGAATGTGACGGCGCTCGGCGAGCACCATGAAGAGGCCCGCCAAGCGGCGTATGCTGCGGCACGGATGATCTCCTTCGATGGCATGCAGATGCGCGGCGACATCGCCGCCACCGTGGCGCCCGACCCCGAGGTGCGGGACGTCGATGAGTGGATGCGGGCGTGGTATGAGGACGAGCCCAATGAGGGCCTCGGCGCGGGAGTCGAGCATGGGTGACGTGACCCCGATCGCGAGCGCGGTGAGCGAAACCGAGGTTCGCGCGCAGCTGGAGGAGTTCGACGTGGACGCCCCCCGCGTGGGGATCGTGATGGGCTCGGCGAGCGACATGGAGAAGATGGAGAAGGCCGCGGAGGAGCTGCAGACGCGCAACATCCTGCACGAGCTGCGGGTGATGTCGGCCCACCGCGAACCCGATGTGGTGGCGGAATACGCGAAGAATGCACGAATGCGCGGCCTGCGCGTGATCATCGCCGGCGCCGGCATCTCCGCGGCACTGCCGGGAGCCGTCGCGGCCCACACCGAGCTGCCGGTGATCGGCGTCCCGCTCTCCGGCCGCCTCAGCGCAGCGGGTGGGCTCGACGCGATCCTCTCGATCGTGCAGATGCCGCCGGGCGTACCGGTCGCGTGCGTGGGCCTCGACAACGCCCGCAACGCTGCGATCCTCGCCGCGCAGATCCTGACGGCGTGAGCGCTCCCGCCGGCGCCGGGACGATCGTGGCGGCGCGGGGGAGCGGCAGCCGGCCCGGGCAGCCGGTGCGGGATACTCAGAGGACGTGATCGAGCGCTACACACGCCCGAAGCTGGGCGCGATCTGGACCGATGCGGCACGCATGGAGGCGTGGCGCGAGGTGGAGGTGGCGGCGTGCGAGGAGCTGCCGTTCCTGCTCGGCGCCGGCAACGGCCCCACGGAGGCCGACCTGGAGGCAATCCGCCGGGCGACGTTCACCGTCGAGGCAGTCAACGAGCGCGAGCGCACCACCGAGCACGACATGGCGGCGTTCGTCGATGTGCTCGCCGCCTCCGCCGGCGAGGCGGGGCGCTGGATCCACTTCGGACTCACCTCCTCGGATGTGCTCGACACGGCGCTCGCACTGCAGCTGAAAGCAGCGGGCGAAGCGATCGTGCCGGGCGCCCGCGCGCTCACGCAGGCGCTGGCGACCCGCGCGCGCGAGCATGTGCAAACGCTGTGCGTGGGGCGCACGCACGGGGTGCACGCCGAGCCGACGACCTTCGGCGTGAAGCTGGCGGGCCTCGCGTTCGAGGCGCACCGCAACGCCCTGCGCCTGGAGCGTGCCTTCGCGCAGGTGTCGGTCGGCGGGATCTCCGGCGCAGTGGGCACCTACGCGGCCACCAGCCCGGAGTTCGAGGCGCGGGTGCTGGCCCGCCTCGGGCTGGAGCGCGAGTCGGTCTCCACCCAGGTCGTCGCGCGCGACCGCCACGCCGAGCTGCTGAGCGCGATCGCGCTCGCAGGCGCCGGCATGGAGCGCCTGGCGACCGAGGTGCGCCACCTGCAGCGCACGGAGGTGCGCGAGGTGCAGGAGCCCTTCCGTGGCGGCCAGAAGGGCTCGAGCGCGATGCCCCACAAGCGCAACCCGATCAAGGCCGAGCAGATCTCGGGGCTCGCCCGTGTGCTGCGCGGCAACGCGCAGGCGGGCCTGGAGAACGTGGCGCTGTGGCACGAGCGCGACATCTCCCACTCCTCGGTGGAGCGGATCGTGCTGGGGGGCTCGACCACGCTGATCGACTACCTCCAGCACCGCGCCACGGCGCTGGTGGAGGGCATGACGATCGACGCCGAGCGGATGCGCGAGAACCTCGAGCTCACCTACGGCGCGATCTTCTCGCAGCGGCTGCTGCTGGCGCTGGTGGAGAGCGGCATGAGCCGCGACGACGCCTACTACGCCGTGCAGCGCGTCGCCCAGCAGGCATGGGACACCCGCACCCCCCTGCGCGAGTTGTTGGCCGCCGAGGGGCGGGCGGGCCTCATCCCCGCGGCACTCGACCTCGACGGGATCTTTGATTACGGCCACTACGTCCGCTACGCGCGGGAGATCGTCGCGCGGCTGGACGAGACCGTTTGAGCTGGCAGCCGATCCAGATGCAAGAGTGCCATCTTCGTGAACGATCCCACCCTCAAAGCACGGCATCCGCAGGCCGATGCACTGAACGCGATCTGCCCCTACTGGACGATGTTCCCGCTGAGTTTTCCGCTTGGGATGCTCGCGGACGCCCGATCCGGCGAGTGGGTACTCGATCCGTTCTGCGGTCGCGGCACAACGCTCTACGCTGCCCGCAAGCTCGGTCTGCCCGCCGTCGGGATCGATAGCAACGAGGTCGCGGCGGCGATCGCGGCAGCGAAGCTGGTGTCTGTGGACCCCGGCTCAATCGTCGAGTTGGCCGAAGAGATTATCGCGGGCGGCAGCGCGGCCGCACCTCCCGAAGGGGAGTTCTGGCACTGGTGCTTCGGCCCGCGTGTACTCGATGTGCTGTGCCGCCTACGAGCGGGGCTTGCGCATCGTGGTGATGCTCCAGCGGTCGCACTGAGGGGAGTGCTGATGGGCGCCCTGCACGGCCCCCGCAACAAGGGCCTCCCGAGCTACCTGTCCAACCAGATGCCCCGCACCTATGCGACCAAGCCCAAGGGAGCTGTCTCTTTCTGGAAGGCACGCGACATGCGCCCGGTCGAGGTTGACGTGCTCGCGATCATCCGGCGACACGCCGAACGTCGCTATGCGAGCGTGCCGCCCCGCACACGCGGTGCGGTCTACGGCGGCGACGCCCTCACCGTGATGGCGCGACTGCGGCGGCGTTTCACCTGGGTGATCACGTCGCCCCCGTATCCGGGGATGGTCACCTACCGCCCGGATGGCTGGCTGCGCGGTTGGCTGCTCGGCGGTTCGCCTGCACCAGACTACAACCGCGACGCCCAGCTGGGCTCGATGACCGGGGCACGGTTCGTCGCGGGGTTGGCAGAGATATGGGCCGCGGCGGCCAGGCGTTGCGTTCCGGGCGCGCGCCTGATCGTGCGCTTTGGGGCGCTGCCGTCGGCGCGCCGCGGAGAGCCCGAGGATCTGCTGTTGAGCAGCCTCGAGTGCTCCGGCGCCTGGAAGGTCGCCACGATTGAAGATGCCGGGATCCCGAAGCGCGTCGGGTCCCGTCAGGTCGAGCAGGCGCTGCCGGCGGGAACTCATGTCCCCGAAGTCGACGTCGTGGCGATACGCAGATCCTGAGCGATGTTCGAGCCCGGACAGCTGGACGAGATTCGCGCGGCCATCGAGCGTCAGACCGCGGCCGACAGGGCGCTATTGCAAGTCCTGCGTGATGACGTCCTCACCCACCTGAGTCCTTCGCGATTTATTCGCCCCCATTCCGCCACTGCCGTGTCGCTGGTGGCATCGGACGGCGGCAACAACCGGCTTGTCTTCGACCCCTTCTCGATGCAACTTGTCCGCGTCGTCGATTCCTACGGGGGCCAACTGTTCATCGACGTTATTTCACCCACGACCGATCCGGATGCACTACTTGCGCGTCACCACGAAGCGCGCGATCCGTTGCACGTACTGATGGAGGACCTCGAAGTCGAGAAGCTCAGCAGGCTCAGCCCGATGATCCCCGAGAGCGAGGAGGTCCGCAAGAAACCCGACCGCGTCAGCCCATCCTGGACGCTTGTCTATCGCGACCTCGCGGAGTGGGCAGTGCTCTACCACCGCGTAACGCGCTCCGATTGGGGCTCCGACACGCTGATCGTGCGCGACGGGTTGCTGCGTTCGAAGATTTTCAGTGGGACGCTTTTTATCCAGATGCGCAAGCTGATGCTGGAGGCCATTGAACGCAATCGCAGCCGAGGCATCCGTCTCTTCGTGGTGGGCGTCGCCAAGCACTCCCAGGTTCTGGCGCGCTACCGACTTGCGATGGCGCTCGAAGACGCGCTCCCCGCTGACGGGGCCCGCTTCGTGCCCGTTCCTCGCGAGCTCGAGCGCAAAGTCTACAAGTGGGAGGAGTTTGCTCGCGGGGTTGAAGACGAGACCACAGGCGAGTCGGCAAAGTTCGTGATCGGCTCGATGTTCTTGGTGCGCTTCGGGAGCGAGTCTCATGATCCCGTTTGGGCGATCGACGTGTTCGAACCACAGGCCACAGAAGCCGGCAAGGTCTTTGGCTACTTGCTCCAAGACGCGATCGACGGCTTCCCTGTGCCGTACTACCCACGCTGCCTGCAGCGAGCGCACGAGCACGCGCAGGTCGTCGACCTCGATCTGGACGTATTGCAGGATACGATCCTGCACTCGGCCCGCTCCCTCATCGAGGAGCACAAGCGTGGCATCTTCGACGGTCTGGCGCTCGCCCCCGACATCGCACGCCGCAGTTGAACCTGACCATCCGACCGAAAGCATGCAAGGAGACAAGGTGAACCTCTTCCCTCGCGGACAAGCCGTCGGGATGTTCCGCGGCGCAAGCGGCAACGGATTTGAGTTCCACGCTGATCTTACGCTGCCATATCGGGATCATTTCGACTCGGTCCCGATGCACGGCCAGTTCGTGCTCGTGGAGCTTGCAGGTCCCAACGAGGCTGTGCTCGGACGCATCACTTCCGTCGCGGCGCAGGGAAGGCTGACCTCTTCTGCGGGTGAGGATTACGGGTTGCGTGCCGTCGCCGAGGAGCGTGAGATCCCGGAGGATCTGCGCCGACAGTACCTGCGATACCACATCGATGTGCGCCTGCTCGGCGTGCTGCGCTGCAAGGATGACAAGCTGGTTTTTGCGCCCTCCCATCGGCGTCTGCCGCATGTAGGCGCCAGGGTTGCATTCCTGCCCGAGGACGTACTTCGCGAAGTTGCGGGCGGCACCGGCGGTGCCGAGATCGGTTTCTATGCACTCGGTGAGTTCATCTATTGCGGCACCGACAAGCGCATAGTCGAGCAGAGCTGGATGCAACGGGTACCACCTGCGGTTCCCGTGCGCTTCGCCGTCGAGCAACTTGTGGCCCGGAGAACCTTCGTCTTTGCGCTGCGGGCTTTGGCAAGTCCAATCTTGTCAAGCTTCTGTTCGCGGGGCTCTATGAGAAAACCCCGACGATTCCCATGCGTGACGGCCGCGAGGTTCCCGTCGGCACGGTCATCTTCGACCCCGACGGCGAGTACTTCTGGCCGGCGCTCGGTGAGCGCCCCGCGCTTTGCGACGTCGAGTTTCTCGCGGATAGGGTCGTCGTCTTTACCAACCAGGAGCCACCATCGCCCTTCTACGGCTCGTTCAAGGCTGGCGGCATACGCCTGGACATTCGCCAACTACCAGCCTCACTTGTGCTCTCGATCGCGCTCTCCCCCGAGCAGCAGCAGCAGCAGAACGTTCACAAGCTGAAGTCCCTGCGCGGTGCAGCCTGGCGTGAGATGGTTGACCTCATCCACCGCGACGGCATCGGCGCGAGCGAGGATGAAATTCGCTCACTGCTCGGCCTACAGGCCGGCCAGGACGCGGAGCTCTTCGCGGCGCGCGCGAACATGACGCGCGTGGTGCGCGAGCTGCACGATCCAGGCAGCGAGATGCTCGCGTTGCTGCTGCGAGCACTGCGGGACGGCAAGCTGTGCATCGTCGACATCTCGCGGATGCGTGGATCGGCGGGACTGACGCTCTCGGGCATCATCTTGCGTCATATCTTCAGCCACAACCAGGAGGAGTTCACCCGTGCGCAGCCGGACCCAATCCCGACGATCGCGGTGATCGAGGAGGCGCAGTCGGTGTTGGGCGGTACGGGCTCGGGGGAATCCGCGTATGAAGAGTGGGTGAAGGAGGGACGAAAGTACAGCCTCGGCGCGGTGCTTATCACCCAGCAGCCCGGTTCGATACCCACGGAGCTGTTGAGCCAAGGCGACTCGTGGTTCATCTTTCACCTGCTGTCGCAGGGTGACCTTCGCGCGGTCAAGACCGCCAACGCGCACTTCTCGGACGATCTGCTTTCGTCGCTACTCAACGAGCCGCTCCCAGGCAACGGCGTGTTCTGGTCGAGCGTAAGCGGAAAAGCCGATCAGGCGGGCAACGCCTACCCTATCCCATTGCGTGTGCTGTCCTTCGAGGAGTCTCATGCTGTGCTGGACCGCGACGGGAGGCGCGATGCGGTAAAGGTGTATGCGAGCAATCTCGCACAGGACTCGGAGGACCGCATCAAGGAGATCCGCGGCAGGCTGCGTCCCATGCAAAGCGTAGCCGAAGAGCCGGGCGTGCGGGGGCCGGCGGAGCAAGGCGCGGCGAGCTCTAAGCCGCCAAGTGAGCCGCACGGCACGAAGGAGGACGAGGTCGACCGGGATGAGCTGTATCGACAGGCGGCGATCGCGGCGCTTCAGACCGACGAGGAGTTCCAGGGCTGGCTTCAGCGGAGCGATGCAATTACGTGGCGTGGGGTACAGGAGGCCCTCAAGCGCGGGATACCGAACGATGCCGTTCCGGACATCGAACAATGGGCTTATGAGCTCGTTCCAGACGCTCTCAATGAGATCTTCGGCCCTCGCGGTCAGGCTTGGAACACTGAGCGCCGACCTAAGAAAGACGATCCCACCCGTATGGTCACATGGGTCGTCGTCGAGGGCTCGTCGAACCGTGAGCCTAAATGAGGAGGGTGCGCAACTGGTCGTTCTGGCATGTGGCGCGCAGGAACTCCGAAACCACCTCCCCGAAGTCGGCGGCCTGGCTGCGCGTGAGCGCTCGCTCATTACGGGACGCAAGCCGCTTCAGGAGGTCGTCTTCTTCGGCCATGAGTTCAAGGAAATACTCGTAGCCTTGAACAATCTGCGTCACCTTGGACTTGGCCTTGGTGGCGGCAGCGGCCGTGGCGTTTTCGGCGGCGATCGACCACCGATCGGTGGGGGCTGTGCGGCACAGCTCAAGCACACGCCCGGGCCGGACAGGGGTAGGCTCGGCCGCGAGCGCGATCACCATCGAGTAGCAGGTCGACAGCCGGCTGAACCGCAGCTTGAGGTTGTCGAGCGCCGATTCGGCACGCCATAAGGCACCCTCGTCTTTGGCGCCGCCCTCGCTGCGCTTGCGGTTGCGCTTGTACTCGTAGTTCAGGCACAATGTGCGCCAGAAGCGCAGGATGTCGTTGATAAGAAAGGTCGGCCGAAATTGGAGTTCATTGGCCGAGTAATCGCCGTAGTAGAAGCCAATCGTCTCTTCCATGAACTGCTCGTACAGCTCCTCGTTGAGGACGTAGCGACTCTCAAGCAGCAGTAACAGGCGTGCCGTGAACCCGTTCTCGGCGTCCTCGCGCTGCGATCCGAGTTGCCTGCCGATGTGCGAGACGTTGTGGACCTGCAGGAAAGCGCCGTCTCGAGAAAACTCCTCGAAGTCCAAAGCCCGCGCGATCCGGATGATCTCGCCGGCCAACTCGAACCAGGTCAGCTGCGGGAGCCGGATCTGGTGCGCCTGCTCGGTCGGACCATCGGGGCCATAAAGGAAGAAGAGGTCGAGGTCCGAGCCTTTGGGAAAGCGTGCCTCGAGCCGTCCGAACGACCCCGTGACGTAGATTGCCAACGGCTCTTCGCCGACGATCGGCGCCAACTGGTTGGTGGCGGCCTCGCGGACAAGGGCGAGGCCCTCTTCGCTTTCCTTGCGGCGTGTGCCGAGGTGGACGGTCATGTCGATCGATCTTGCCAGGAAAACGATCATCCCGGCTATCCGACCAAAGCGTACGGCAATGCAGGAAGACCGTCGGTCGGGCGGTTTGAGTTCGCCACCAGCCGCCGCCTCGTCTGCGATTTCCTTCTTGCGGGTGGGATCACCGATAGGCCTGTCGCTGCACTAGCCTGTGCGTATGCCGTCGAGCGGGTCATGCGACATGTACTTCTCGGCGGACATCGAGTCCGACGGTCCCGTTCCGGGCAGTTCCTCGATGCTTTCGTTCGCGCTCGTCGCCGTGGCGACCTTCGACGGTGAGCACTTCGTACGGCTCGATCCGCTCGAGGCCGAGCGCTATTGGGAGTTGCAGCCGATCTCCGAGGGCTTCGACCCCGAAGCGCTGTCGATCAACGGACTCGACCGCGAGAGACTGCGGCGCGAGGGGATGCCCCCCGCGCAGGCGATGCAGGAGGCGGATCGCTGGGTTCGTGAGGTCGCCGGCGACCGTCGCGCGGTTCTGGTCGCCTACCCGGCGGCCTTCGACTGGTCGTTCATGCACTGGTACTTCTCGTGCTTCACAGGTGCGTCCCCCTTCGGGCACGGAACGTGTATCGACATCCGCAGCCTGTACATCGGCGCGGCTGGCTCGACCTACGCTGAGTCGTCCAAAAGCCACATGCCCCCAGAGCTGCTTCCACGAGCGGCGCACACGCACAATGCCTTGGACGACGCCATTGAGCAGGGGGAGCTGTTCTGCAACCTCTTCGAATGGGTCCTTCGTCAGAAGCCCGCGTACAGTCGCGGCTGATTTCCCACAACGACCGCTCGGCCATACCGCATGGGTCAAGCCCCGAGTTCGAGCCCCGGCAGAGCGCCGCGGCCAGCGATAGAGTCCGAGAACATGACCGCCCTCGCCGACCTGCCCCTCCTCGCCAGCGGCAAGGTGCGCGAGCTGTATGACCTCGACGACCGGCTGCTGATGGTCGCCAGCGACCGCATCTCGACCTACGATGCGGTGCATCCGACGCCGATCCCCGACAAGGGGAAGGTGCTCACCGGGCTGTCGGTGTTCTGGTTCGAGAAGACCGCGCAGATCGTCGCCAACCACCTGATCTCCGCCACCGAGGGCGTGCCCGAGGAGGCCCGCGGACGCTCGCTGGTCGTGCGCAAGCTGAAGATGCTGCCGGTGGAGTGCGTGGTGCGCGGCTACATCACCGGCTCGGGCTGGAAGGACTACCAGGCGACCGGCGCGGTCTCGGGGATCGAGCTGCCGAGCGGCCTGCGCGAGTCCGAGCAGCTGCCCGAGCCGATCTTCACGCCGAGCACCAAGGCCGAGGTCGGCCACGACGAGGCGATCGACTTCGAGCGCGCCGCCGAGCTGGTGGGCGACCGCGCGCTGATGGAGCGGGTGCGCGAGGTGTCGATCGAGCTGTACACGTTCGCGGCCACGCACGCGCGCGAGCGCGGGGTGATCCTGGCGGACACGAAGTTCGAGCTGGGCTTCGATGAGCAGGATCCCGCCCAGGGCGGGCGGGAATTAATCCTCGGCGACGAGGTGCTGACGCCCGACTCCTCGCGCTACTGGCCGGCCGACGGCTACGAGCCCGGGAGGGGCCAGCCGAGCTTCGACAAGCAGTACGTGCGCGACTGGGCGGCGGGCAGCGGCTGGGACAAGCGCCCCCCGGCGCCGGCGATCCCCGAGGATGTCGTCCAGGGCACCCGCGCGCGCTACGTCGAGGCGTACGAGCGGATCGCCGGCGAGCCCTTCCAGGCGTGGCTTGACCGCACGAGTCTCGGCGCCACTGCCGAGAAGTGATGTCCCCAGACCCACGGGATTCGCCGTGAGAGCCCGCGTGCTGATCCGCCCGAAGGCGGGCATCCTCGACCCCCAGGGGATCGCGGTGCAGCGCGCGCTGCCAGCGCTGGGCTTCGCGGGCGTCGCCAACGTCCACGTTGGGCGCCTGGTGGAGCTGGACGTGGAGGACGAGGCGCAGCTTGAGCCAATGTGCGAGAAGCTGCTCGCCAACCCGCTGGTGGAGGAGTACGAGGTGCAGCTGCTCGGGGACGAGACCCGCTGATTTGAGTGCAGCTTCTCGGGGGGGGCGAGACCCGCTGATTTGAGAGTACCGAGCATTCGCCAGACCGTATGTGCAGGTACGCCTGCTCATACACATGCTAACATACTAGTATGCCACTGCTGACCCGCCGAACCCAGCTTCTGCTCGACGACGATCTGCACCGGCGCCTGCGGGCGACCGCCGCCGAGCGCGGCATCTCGCTCGGCGCCCTGATCCGCGAGGCGATCGACGAAAAGCTCTCGCGCGTTCAGGACGATCGCGCCAAGGCGATCGACGAACTGCTCGCCGCGCCGCCGATGCCCGTTGACGACTGGCCGATCATGAAGCGGCAGATGATCGAAGACATGAATGCCGGTGGCATGAGCATCCTGGACACGTACGACACGCACGACTGACCCGCGGGTGCGGCGTTTCCTCTTCGACACCGGGGTTTTCATATACGCGCTCGGTGGCGAGCATCGCTACCGCGAGCCGTGTCGGACAATCCTGCGCGAAGTTCGGGGTAAGCGTCTTGCGGCTGAGGCGAGCGTCGAGTTGATCCACGAGTTCGCCTATGTTCGCCTTCGCCAGGTGGGGAGCCGAGATGATGCCGCGCGTTCGGCACACGCGATCGAGCGCTCCTTCTCCCTGCACACTGTTGAGCCTCCCGATATGGAGCGCGCTCTGGATCTGTGGTCCGACCACAAGCGACTCGACGTGCGCGACGCTATCTTCGCAGCGCAAGCACTGAATCGCAGTATCGACGCGATCCTCAGTCCCGACCGAGGCTTCGACGAAGTCTCCGGGTTGGAGCGCATCGACCCCGCCGATTCCGCGACTGTCGCCTCGCTGAGGACCCGGTGAAGTTCGGCGTCCTCCAGTTCCCCGGCAGCTGCGACGAGGTCGACGCGCTGCAGGCCGCCCGGCGCGTCGGCGACGCGGAGCTGCTGTGGCACGGCGAGCGCGACCTGAAGGGGGCCGACGCGATCGTCGTGCCCGGCGGCTTCTCCTACGGCGACTACCTGCGGGCCGGAGCGATCGCGCGCTTCTCGCCGGTCATGGAGGCGGTGATCGAGTTCGCCCATGAGGGCGGGTTGGTACTGGGGATCTGCAACGGCTTCCAGGTGCTGTGCGAGGCGCGCTTGCTGCCCGGCGCGCTGCTGGGAAACGAGCACCTGCGCTTCACCTTTCGCCAGGTGACGCTGGAAGTCGTCAACCCCGGCAGCGCGTTCACGCGCGCCTGTGGATCGGATCGCGGGGGGGAGGGGGAGGGGGCTCGCACCTCGACACCAACGCGCCTGAGCATCCCGGCGAAGCACTCGTGGGGGCGCTACTACGCCGAGGAGGCGACGCTCGACGAGCTGGAGCGGAGCGGCCAGGTGGTACTGCGCTACGCGCCCGGCGAGAACTTCAACGGCTCGCTGCGCGACGTCGCCGGGGTGCAGAACGCGGCCGGAAACGTGTTCGGGCTGATGCCCCACCCCGAGCACGCGGTGGACCCGCTCACCGGCTCGGCCGACGGCCTGAGGATCTTCGAGTCGATGCGCCTCGCGGTGGAGGGCATGCCTTCCCAAAATCAAGTTGGTTGGGGTCCGAAAAGTGAACGCACACCCCCGCCCGCCGTCCTCGATCCGCCGGGAACGCGAAATGTCCGATAGCGCCACGCTGCCCACCGTCGATGACGCGCTCGCGCTGGGACTGACGCGCGCCGAGTACGAGCTGATCTGCGCCCACCAGGATGAGCTGGTCGGGCGGCCGCCCAATCAGGTGGAGCTGGCGATGTACTCGCTGCTGTGGAGCGAGCACTGCGCCTACAAGCACTCCAAGAAGCTGTTGCGCACGCTGCCCACGGAGGGGGCGCACGTGGTGATGGGCCCCGGCGAGAACGCGGGCGCTGTGGACGTCGGGGGCGGCCTGGTGTGCGCGTTCAAGGTCGAGTCGCACAACCATCCGAGCGCGGTCGAGCCCTTCCAGGGGGCGGCCACCGGCGTGGGGGGAATCCTGCGCGACATCTTCGCGATCGGCGCCCGACCGATCGCCGTGCTCGACTCGCTGCGCTTCGGAGAGCCACACGAGCCCACCCCGGCGCAGCTTTTGATTGGGGCCCCGCCCACCCGGAGCCCATCCCCTTCCTCCTCCCCAGCGACCCGCGCCCGTTACCTGCTCGACGGCGCCGTCAGCGGCATCGGGCACTACGGCAACTCGATCGGCGTGCCCACCGTCGGCGGCGAGGTGTACTTCGAGGGGCCCTACGAGCAGAGCTGCCTGGTGAACGCGATGGCGCTCGGTCTGTGCGAGCGCGAGCGCCTCGTGCGCAGCGCGGCGGCGGGGCCGGGGAACGCGCTCGTGCTGTTCGGGGCCTCGACCGGGCGCGATGGGATCGGCGGCGCCTCGGTACTGGCTTCCGCGGAGCTCAGCGAGGCCGACGACGCCAAGCGACCCACGGTGCAGGTGGGCGATCCCTTCGAGGAGAAGAAGCTGCTGGAGTGCTCGCTGGAGCTGTTGGAACGGGGCCTGCTGGTCTCGTTGCAGGACCTCGGCGCGGCCGGCCTCACCTCCTCGGCCTCGGAGATGGCCTCCAAGGGCGGGGTGGGGATCGACATCGACGTGGCGCGCGTGCCGCTGCGCGAGCCGGGGATGGAGCCGTTCGAGATCATGGTGTCGGAGTCCCAGGAGCGGATGCTGTGTGTGGTCGCGCCCGCGGATGTGCCGGCGGTGCTGGCGCTGTGCGAGAAGTGGGAGGTGGGCGGCGCCGCGATCGGGACGGTCACCGACACTCGCCGCATGCGGATCTTCGACGGCGAGCGACTCGTCGGCGAGATGCCGGTGAGGGCGCTGGTGGACGAGTGCCCGCTGTACGACCTGCAGCCGGCGCGCCCCACCGAGCCGATCTACGCCACGCCCCCCGCCACCCTCGCGCGCGCAACGCCCCCGCGCGAGACGCTGCTGGCGCTGCTGAGCTCGCCCAACATCGCCTCGCGCCGTCCCCTCTTCGAGCAGTACGACGCGATCGTGCAGTCGCGCACGGTGCGCCGCCCCGCGCAGGCCGACGCCGCGGTGCTGCGCCTCCCCGACGGGAGCGCGCTCGCCGTCAGCATCGACTGCAACGGCCGCCGCGTCGCCGCCGACCCCTACCGCGGCACGATCGAGGCGGCGCTGGAGTGCGCCGCCAACCTCGCGTGCGTGGGCGCTTCGCCGCTGGGCACCACCAACAACCTCAACTTCGGCAACCCCGAGAAGCCGCACATCGCCTGGCAGCTGTGCGAAGCGGTGCGAGGCCTCGGCGACGCCTGCCGGGCGCTAGAGGCGCCGATTGTCGGCGGCAACGTCTCGCTGTACAACGAGGGCCCCAGCGGCCCGATCTACCCGACCCCGGTCGTGGGCATGGTCGGCAGCCTGCCCGACGCCGCGCGCGCGGGTCGGCTCGGGTTCGCCCGCGCGGGCGACGCGATCGCGCTGGTGGGGCCGTTCGCGCCATCGCTCCCCGCGAGCGAGCTGGCGAAGCTGCACGGCCTGCCGCTGCCCGACGGGCTGCCAGAGATCGACCTCGATGCGGTGCTGGCGGCGCAGGCCGCCGTGCGTGAGGCCGTGCGGGCAGGGGCACTGAGCAGCGCCCACGACATCGCCGAGGGCGGGCTCGCGGTCGCTTTGGCCGAGTGCTGTCTTGCCGGCGGGGTGGGCGCTGATGTCTCGCCGGCGGCCCCACCAGTTGCGCCCGAGCGCCCCACCGACCCACTCGCCCGGCTCTTTGGGGAGGGGCCGGGCGGCTTCGTCGTCTCCGGGCCCCGCGAGGCGCTCACGGCTCTGGCCGTGCGGGCGCCGCTTCAGATGCTGGGCACGGTAGGAGGCGGAGGCTTGACGATCGCGACAGGCACAGAGACTTTGAGCGCAACCCTCGCCGAGCTGGCCGAGGCCCACGGGGCGCTGGCGGAGCTGTTCCCGTGAGGCTGCTAGCTTGATGACTGTGAGGCCCACGTTTGGCCGCGCCGAGGATCGCGATGGGCCGCGCGACGAGTGCGGCGTCTTCGGCATATACGCGCCCGGCCACGAGGTCTCGCGGCTCTCCTACTTCGCGCTGTACGCGCTCCAGCACCGCGGCCAGGAGTCTGCCGGCATCGCGGCGGCCGACCGGGGCGGGCAGATCATCACGCGCCGCGAGCTGGGCTTGGTGAGCCAGGTGTTCAGCGAGAACGACCTGCGCACGCTGCGCGGCGAGCTGGCGATCGGGCACGTGCGCTACTCCACCACCGGCTCCAACGCCTGGGAGAACTCCCAGCCGGTGCAGCGCTCCGAGGGCACCCACGGCTCCCACCGCGAGCTGGCGCTGGCGCACAACGGCAACCTGATCAACGCCGTGGAGCTGCACAGCGAACTGCTGGAGCGCGGGGTCACGTTCAGCTCTACCTCCGACTCGGAGATCATCGCCGCACTGATCGCCACCCACCCCGCCGAGGCGATCGAGGACGCGATCGCCGACGTGCTCCCGCGGCTGCGCGGCGCCTTCTCGATCGTGGCGATGACCAAAGACCGCGTGCTCGCCTTCCGCGACCCCCACGGCCTGCGTCCGCTGGCGATCGGGGAGCTCGGCGACCCTGACCCCGCCCACGCGGAGAGGGCAGGCCAGGACCCCGGCGCCACCGATGCGGACAACCCCGGGGCGCAGGGTTCCGACGCCCCAACGACGGACGGAGCCGACGGGGCCGCCTACTGCGTGGCGAGCGAGTCGTGCGCGTTCGACATCATCGGCGCCCGCCACCTGCGCGAGGTGCAGCCCGGTGAGCTGGTGAGCATCGGCGAGGACGGTATCCGCAGCCGCCAGGTGGTGGAGGGCGCGCGCAAGGCGTTCTGCGTGTTCGAGTACATCTACTTCGCCCGCCCCGACTCGCGCATGAACGGCCAGGCGCTGCAGGTCGTGCGCGGGCGCATGGGCGAGATCCTGTGGCGCGAGGCCCCCGTCGAGGCCGACATCGTGATCGCCGTTCCCGACTCCGGCAACCCCGCCGCCCGCGGCCTCGCGCGCGCCGCCGGGCTGCCCCAGGACGACGGCTTCGTCAAGAACCGCTACGTTGCGCGCACCTTCATCCAGCCCGGCCAGGAGCTGAGAAAGCACGGGCTGCGCCTGAAGTTCAACCCGCTCCCCGAGGTGATCGCCGGCAGGCGGCTGATCGTCGTCGACGACTCGATCGTGCGCGGCAACACCACCCGCCAGATCGTCGCCATGCTGCGCGACGCCGGCGCGCGCGAGGTGCACATGCGCATCTCCGCCCCGCCGATCAAGCACCCCTGCCACTACGGCATCGACATGTCCACGCGCGAGGAGATGATCGCCCACAACCGCACCACCGATCAGGTCGCCGCCGAGCTGGGCTGCGACTCGCTGCACTACCTCTCGCTGGCGGGCGTCTACGAGGCGGTCGGGACCGGTGCCCGCCCGCCCGGTGCCCACCCACCCGGGCGCGAGTCTCACTGCGATGCCTGCTTCAGCGGCGAGTACCCACTCGACGGCACGGGTGAGGCGAACGGCAAGTACGCGCTGGAGCCGGCCGGGTCGGCGCTGCCGCTCGTGCGGGCGTAGCCTTCGTTCCTGCCGGCACGTCCGTTATCGTCATAGGCGCCATGTCCGACCAGATCGGCTCTCCCGAGCCCCCATTTCCGATCGCCGTGCTGGTTTCCGGCACGGGCACCAACCTGCAGGCGCTGCTCGACATCGTGCATGGCCGCGAGGCGGAGATCGTGGCTGTGGCCTCCAACGTCGTGGATGCGCCCGCGCTGGGACGGGCAGTGGCCCATGACATACCTACAGCAGTCTTCTCACGCTCGGATTACCCAAACCGCCAAACCCGCGATGAGGCGATGGCGGATTGGCTTTATGAGCACGGCGCCCGGCTGATCGTGCTCGCCGGGTTCATGGAGCTGCTGAGCGAGCGCTTTCTCGAGCGCTTTCCGAGAGCAGTGAAAAACGTACACCCCTCGCTGCTGCCCGACTACCCCGGCATGCATGCCATTGAGCAGGCGCTGGATCATGGGGAGAAGCGGTTCGGTGTCACCGTGCATTACGTCGATGCGGGCGTTGACACTGGCGAGATCATCTTGCAGGAGTCGGTCGATCTGCCGTTTGCGAAGGACCCTGGCGAAGTGCTCGAGGCCCTGCGCCCACTGGAGCACAGGCTGCTGCCCGAAGCTGTGCGGCTGTTCGTCTCCCAGGACCAGTTGATCGCCGCCTGAGTTGAGCGCTTCCACGGGAATCGAGCACAGCACGCCCGGCGAGGTGCGCGTACGCAGGGCGCTGCTGTCCGTGTCCGACAAGCACGGGATCGTCGAGTTCGCGCAGGGCCTCGCGGAGCTTGGAGTGGAGATCGTCTCCACCGGCGGCACCTCCCGCGAGCTGGGCGGCGCCGGGATCGCCGTGCGCGCGATCGAGGACTTCACCGGCTTTCCCGAGATGATGGACGGGCGCGTGAAGACGCTGCACCCGCGGCTGTACGCGGGCCTGTTGGCGCGACGCGACGAGGAGGAGCATCTGCGCGCGGCCGCCGAGCAGCAGATCGAGCAGGTGGACCTCGTGTGCGTCAACCTCTACCCGTTCGAGCAGACGGTCGCGCGCGGCGACGCCTCTGAGGAGGAGGTGATCGAGAACATCGACATCGGCGGCCCGACGATGATCCGCGCGGCCGCCAAGAACAGCGCGTTCGCCGCCGTCGTCGTGGACCCGGGCGACTACGAGCGCGTGCTCGGCGAGCTGCGCGAGTCCGGCGGCAGGCTGTCGCTGGCCACGCGCAAAGCGCTCGCCGGCAAGGCGTTTGCGTGCACCGCGCGCTACGACGCGGCGATCTCGACGTGGTTTGCCGCACGCGAGGGCGGTGGCTTCCCGCAGAGCTGGCGCGATGCGTACGAGAAGGTGATGGATCTGCGCTACGGCGAGAACCCCCACCAGCAGGCCGCCTTCTACGCGCGCGCGGGATCCCCCACACACCTGCTTGACGGCGTCGAGCAGCTGCACGGCAAGGAGCTGTCGTTCAACAACCTGCTCGACCTCTCCTCCGCGCGTGAGCTCGTCGAGGAGCTCGACGAGCCGGCGTGCGCGATCGTCAAGCACAACAACCCGTGCGGCTGCGCGATCGGCGCGAGCGCGCAGGAGGCCTACGAACGCGCCTTCGCGTGCGACCCGCAGAGCGCCTACGGCGGGGTGATCGCCGTCAACCGCCCGGTCGACCTTGCCTTTGCGGAAGAGCTCGGCAAGCAGTTCATCGAGGTGCTGCTCGCGCCCGGCTACGACGCCCCCGCGCTGCAGGCGCTGCAGGTCAAGAAAAACGTGCGCCTGCTCGAGCTCAGCGACTGGCCGGCACCGCTGCGGGAGGTCGAATCCAAGGCCGTGATCGGCGGCCAGCTGGTGCAGACCCACGACGTCGTCTCCGAGACACGCGAGCAGATGAAAGCGGTCAGCGCCCGCCAGCCAAGCGAGCCGGAGTGGCGGGACATGCTGTTCGCCTGGACGGTCTGCCGGCACGTGCGCTCCAACGCGATCGTGCTGGCCTCAGGCGGCGCCACGATCGGGATCGGCGCCGGGCAGATGAGCCGTGTGGACGCCGTGCGAATCGCGATCGAGAAGGCGCAGGCCTTCCGGGGTGGGCGGGAATCCGATCCTCTGGCGGGCGCGGCGCTCGCCTCCGACGCTTTCTTCCCGTTCGCCGACGGCCCCCAACTGGCGCTCGACGCGGGCGTCGCCGCAATCATCCAGCCGGGCGGCTCGGTGCGCGACGAGGAGGTCATCGCGGCAGTTGACTCGGCTGGGGCGGCAATGGTTGCGACAGGAGTGCGCCACTTCAGGCATTGAATGTTCGCGATATATCGTGCTACTATCGTGATGTTCCAACGATAGGAGTAGATATATGCATTCTCATGCGATAGACCCAACAACCGAAGGACCCTGCTGCAGCAGCGGCGAGGGCTACGACCTACGCGCCATCTGGCGTGCCATGACCACATACGGAGAGGGCGGGCCAAAGGGCGGCCATCGCCGTCATCGAGGGCCGGGACCGCGCGGTGGCGCGGGCGGCTTCCCATTCGGCGGTTTCGGGCCGGGCGGACCGTGGCGTGGCGGGGGCCGCAAGGCCCGGCGCGGGGACATTCGCACCGCCTCGCTGCTGCTGCTCGCCGAGGAGCCGCGCAACGGCTACCAGATCATGCAGGAGGTGCAGGAGCGAAGCGAAGGCTCTTGGAGCCCTAGCCCCGGCTCGGTCTACCCGGCGCTGCAGCAGCTCGAGGACGAGGGCCTGATCCGCTCCGAGGAGGTCGATGGGCGCAAGCTCTTCCGGCTCACCGATGAGGGTCTCGCCAAGGTCAAGGAGCGCGACCCCGAGCGGCCCGCGCCGTGGGAGCAGATGAGCGGCGAGTACGGCTCCAAGGCACACGAGCTCGGCAAGATCATGCGTGAGGTTGCCGGCGCCTTCGTGCAGGTTATGCGCGCCGGCAACGAGGAGCAGCAGGAGCAGGCGCGCAAAGTGCTCGTCACCGCGCGGCGTGACCTGTATCGCATTCTCGCCGACGGGTCCGAGCCCGAGGGCAGTTGAGCACTCCGCTAGCGTGGGCGCCGTGAACTCGGACACGGCGCCCGCAATCTCCGTGAGAGGCCTCGCCAAGCGCTACGGCGAGATCGAAGCCGTGCGCGAGATCGACTTCGAGGTGGCCCGCTCGGAGGTGTTCGGGTTCCTCGGTCCCAACGGCGCGGGCAAGTCGACCACGATCAACATGCTCTGCACCCTCGTCAAACCGACCGGCGGCTCGGCACTGGTGGCCGGCCATGACGTCGTCTCCGAACGCGACGCCGTGCGCCGCAACATCGGCCTCGTCTTCCAGGACACGACGCTCGACGGCTACCTCACCGCCGAGCAGAACCTGCGCCTGCACGCCGAGCTGTACGGCGTGCCGCGTGAGACCGTCGCGCCGCGGATGCGGCAGGTGATGGAGATGGTGGGGCTGTGGGAGCGGCGCAAGAGCCTCGTCGGCACCTTCTCCGGCGGCATGAAGCGGCGCCTGGAGATCGGGCGGGGCCTGCTGCACTCCCCGCGCGTGCTGTTCCTCGACGAGCCGACCGTCGGCCTCGACCCGCAGACCCGCAGCTCGATCTGGAGCTACATCGACGAGCTCAAGCGGCGCGAGGACATCACGATCTTCCTCACCACCCACTACATGGACGAGGCGGAGTACTGCGATCGCATCGCGATCATGGATCAGGGGCGCATCATCGTCCTGGACACCCCGGAGGCGCTGAAGGCGAGCGTCGGCAAGGATCGCGTGCAGATCTCCACGCCCGATGATTCCGCCGCGATCGACGCCTTGCACGAACGCTTCGGGATCGACGCCACGATCGCGGAGGGCGCCGTCACCTTCGGCGTGCCCGACGGCGAGCAGTTCCTGCCGCGCCTGTTCGACGAATGGGATCCCGCCCACCCGCCGATCCGCTCGGTGTCCGTCTCGCGCCCCTCGCTCGACGACGTCTTCATGTCCTACACCGGCACCACCATCCGCGACGCCGAGGCAACCTCCACCGACCACATGCGCAACGTCGCGCGGATGATGGCGCGCTGATGACCCAGGAAGGAGAATGAGCCGCTGATGGCCGCCACCGAGACTGCCCCCACCCCCACCACGGCACCCACTCCGTCCGCCCACCAGGTCGCGGGCGTGCGTGTGCCCACCCGCAGCGTGCGCGGGGAGCTGCGTGCGATCAAGGTCGTCTGGGAGCGCGAGCTGATCCGCTTCAGCCGCGACCGCCTGCGGATCGTCACCGCGCTGATTCAGCCCTTCCTGTTCCTGTTCGTGCTCGGCACCGGGCTCTCCTCGCTCGTCTCCGCCAGCACGCACGGCGTCAACTTCAAAACCTTCATCTACCCCGGCGTGCTCTGCATGGCGGTGATGTTCACCGCGATGTTCTCCGCCGCCTCGATCGTGTGGGACCGAGAGTTTGGCTTCCTGCGCGAGATGATGGTGGCGCCGGTGCGGCGCAGCTCGATCGTGCTCGGCAAGTGCTTCGGCGGCGCCACCGTCGCCGGCTTCCAGGGCGTGATCGTGATCGCAATCGCCGGCCTCGTCGAAATCCCCTACTCGCTCGGACTGATCCTCGAGCTGTTCGCGCTCGCGATGCTGCTGGCGTTCGCGATCACCGCGTTCGGCATGATGGCCGCCGCGCGCATCACCCAGATGCAGTCGTTCATGGCGCTGATGCAGATGGCGATCATGCCGATGTTCTTCATCTCCGGCGCGATGTTCTCCGTGGCGCAGCTGCCGCAGTGGCTGGCCGTCCTCAACCGCCTCGACCCGCTCACCTACGCCGTCGATCCGATGCGCCGCGCGATATTCGCCCACATCGACATCAGCGAAGCGGCCCGCCATGCGCTCGCCCCGGGGGTCACCTGGTTCGGCTGGCACGTCCCCTCGATCGTCGAGGCTGGCGTGATCGCCGCGCTCGGGCTCGTGATGCTGTTCGTCGCGATATGGGAGTTCAGCCGGGCCGAGTAACTCCTGAGGGTCGCAGTTGTGAGCATGCGTAATACCGTGTAGATGTGCGTATCCGTGTGGCGCGGCCCGACCATCCCGAGGTCTCCGAGGTGATCGCCTCAGATCATTGCGTGCTGCGTTTTCGCAAGCGCCGCAGAATCCGCACAGCCGGCCTCGACGCCGTCGATGAGG
>Ga0187855_10000834_pt1 | contig 25910 bp, 25 predicted proteins | sample June2016WEW_8_10_2_FD_132969 | JGI IMG/M metagenome (GOLD analysis project Ga0187855, IMG submission 132969) | Peatland microbial communities from SPRUCE experiment site at the Marcell Experimental Forest, Minnesota, USA - June2016WEW_8_10 | ecosystem: Environmental > Terrestrial > Soil >...
CTAGAACTCAGGACCTGAAGTCAAAGAGGTCCAGCGGCGGGGCCGGTGAGGGCACGGCCAGGACGTCGGTGACCGGCCTGGCGCCGGACGCGAAGCGGTCGAGTTCCTCGCCGTCGATCAGCCGGCCGGGAAAAGGATCACTAGCCGTCCGCCGGGCCAGCGCGGCCACCGGGAGTTCCTGGTGTGAGGCGGCCAGCACCAGGTTGCCGAACCGGCGGCCGCGCAGCACGGCCGGGTCCGCGATCAGGCAGGCGTGCCGGAACACGGCGCGCACGGTCGCGACCCGGGCCCGGGCGTGCCTGAGTGGCGCGCCGTCGCCCATGTTCGCGGCGAAGATCCCGGATGGCGTGAGCGCGGCGGCCGCGTCCGTGGCGAACTCGACGGTGGTCACGTGGGCCGGGGTGCGCGACCCGGTGAACAGGTCGGCGATCACCAGGTCGAACGAACCGGCCGGGACCTCGGCCAGGATGGCACGGGCATCGCCGACCCGGATCCGGACCCGCCCCGCACGGGCTCGTTCAGTACCGGCCCGCGCAGCATCAGACCGGCCCGTACCAGACCGGCCCGCACCAGACCGGCCACCGGCCTGGCCGGCACCGCCCTGGCCCGCACTGGGCCGGCCAGCACTGCCCTGGCCCGCGCTGGACCGCCCAGCACCCCCCTGGCCCGCACTGGGCCGGCGGGCCGGCTGGTCCAGCGGCAGCAGCCGACGGACCAGGCTCACCAGGGCACCGTCCGCGTCGACAGCCAACTGGCTCGATCCGGGACGGGCGGCCGCCACGTACCGGGCCAGGGTCAGCCCTCCCCCGCCGAGGTGCAGCACCCGCAAGGGCTCGCCGGCCGGCCCGGCCAGATCAGCCAGGTGCCCGAGCCGCCGCATGTACTCGAACTCCAGATACAGCGGGTCGTCGAGGTCCACGTGGGATTGCGGGACGCCATCCACCCGCAGCGTCCAGGCCCGGGGGCGGTCAGCGTCGGCCACGAGCTCGGCCACGCCCGAATCGATGTCCGCCCGGACGGCCGACCCGATCCTGCCTTGCTGCCGGTGGGGCATAGCCCCAGTATCGCCTCACTATCTCCCAAACCGCACTGGCCCCATCGCAGATCCCCGGGTAGAGAATGGGGCCATGCGGCTTCCCCGGGGGGCGCGGGAGTTCGAGCGGACCTGCGCTGACTGCGGCTACGCGTGGCGTGTGCCCCGGTCGGCCGCGCGGCGGAGGCGAGGTATCTCCGCCTACAGCCACATGCCACGCGGAACCTACCGTGTGTCCGACAGTGAGCCGGAAATCGCGACCGCCGAGGCGGTCAGCGAGGTGGACGCCGCGTACAGGCACTGCCCCCGGTGCAGTTCGGATCGGTACAGCAGCAACCCGTCCGCCCATGACCCGCGAAATCCAGGATGTAACCCGCGAAAGCCACGGTGTAGCACCCGGCCGTATCGTGGATAGGGTCATGTTCTTGACCTGCCATCAGCGTTGAGGTGTCACCAAACCCGGGGGAGCGTTCGTGACCGAAGCCCACGCTGATCTGTCCGGCCAGGGCCAGAGCCAGCACCCTCAGCCAGCCCCCCGCGCCGGGGAACCTGATCAGCGCGGCAACAAGTGGTGGACGCTGGTCGCGGTGTGCCTCGGCACGTTCATGCTGCTGCTGGACATCACGATCGTCAACGTCGCGCTGCCGGACATCCAGCGCTCTCTGCACGCCAGCTTCTCGGACCTGCAGTGGGTGGTGGACGCCTACGCGCTGACCCTGGCCGCGTTCCTGCTCACCGCGGGCAGCCTGGCCGACATGTTCGGGCGCCGCCTGCTGTACCTGATCGGCCTGGTGGTGTTCACCGGCGCCTCGGTGCTGTGCGGGTTCGCGACGTCCACCCTGATGCTCCAGTTGTCCCGGGGGCTGCAGGGTGTCGGCGGGGCGATCATGTTCGCCGTCTCGCTGGCGCTGCTCGCGGACGCGTTCCGCGGCCGCGACCGGGGCACGGCGTTCGGCGTCTGGGGCGCGGTGACCGGCCTGGCCGTGGCGATCGGCCCGCTGCTCGGTGGCCTGCTGACGTCCGGCCTGTCCTGGCGGTGGATCTTCTTCGTGAACGCCCCGATCGGCGTGATCGCCGTGGTCATCTCGGTACTGAAGGTGTCGGAGTCGCGCGCGCAGACGGCCAGCAGGCCGGACTGGGCGGGCTTCGTACTGTTCACCGCGGCGCTGTCGTTCCTGGTCTACGGGCTGATTGAGTCCAACCAGCGGTCGTTCACCGACAGCCTGGTGCTGGGCTGCCTGCTAGCCGCGGCCGTCCTGCTGGTGGCTTTCGTGCTGGTCGAGCGGCGGATCGCGCACCCGATGTTCGACCTCAGCCTGTTCCGGCTGCCGACGTTCACCGGCGGCAGCGTCGCGGCGTTCGGGCTGAGCGCGTCGATCTTCGCGATGCTGCTCTACATCGTGCTCTACCTGCAGGACATCCTGGGCTACTCGCCGCTGGGCACCGGCGTGCGGGTCATGTTCCTGTCGGGCGCCATCCTGGTCAGCGCCACGGCAGCGGGCCGGCTGACGTCACGGGTGCCGATCCGGCTGCTCATCGGGCCCGGGCTGATCCTCGTCGGGGTGGGCCTGCTGCTGATGCGCGGCCTCACGGCCGGGTCGGGCTGGACCCACCTCATCCCCGGGATGATCGTCGGCGGGGTCGGCGTCGGCCTGGTCAACCCGCCGCTCGCCTCGACCGCGGTCGGCGTGGTCCCGCCGCAGCAGGCCGGTATGGCCTCCGGCATCAACTCCACGTTCCGGCAGGTCGGGATCGCGACCGGCATCGCGTTGCTGGGCACGCTGTTCTCCAACAAGGTGGCCGACGAGGTCCGGGCCAGGATCGCCGCGGTGCCTGCCCTGTCCCACCAGGGGCCGAAGATCGCCTCCGCCGTGCAGTCCGGCGAGATCGGCCAGGTGATCGCGAAGCTGCCCGGGCAGTTCCGCCAGACGGTGGGCACAATCACGCGGGCCGCCTTCACCACCGGCCTGGACCGCATCCTGCTGATCGCGGCGATCATCGCGCTGGTGTCAGGCGTCGTCGCGCTGGCAACCATCCGCTCCAAGGACTTCGCCCAGCAGCGCTAGCCCGGGCCGCGGAGGCCCAGTGCTGCGCCCCGGGCCAGTGCTGCGCCCCGGGCGAGTGCTGCGGCTCGCGACATCATCGGCACCACAAGTCACATTGATCATGGCCGGCGGCCACGTTTCCCGCCTTGATGTCCAGACTCTGTTGCAACGCCTGGGATGATCACGAATGGCGTGGTCAGGGCGGGCGGCGGGGCCGGGCGGGCGGCGCGGGACGTCATGCGGGGCCGTGCCCGGATGGGCACGGCCCCGCATGATCGTCCGGGTCAGGACTTCGGCATGAGCACCGAGTTAATGATGTAGACGGTGGCGTTGGCCGTGCTCACGTCACCGCACACCACCTTCGCGCCGTTCACGGTGTAGGTCGAGCCCATCTTGGCCAGCGTCACGTTGCCGCCCTCGAGGGTCTTCGCGCTCATCCCCGAGGCGAACTGGTTGGTCGTGACCTTCACGCCCACCACGTGGTAGGTGAGGATCTTGGTCAGCTCGGCCTTGTCCGCGAGCACCTTCTTCAGCGTGGCGGGCGGGATCGCGGCGAACGCGCTGTTCTCCGGCGCGAATACGGTGATGCCCTTGGCCGAGTTGAGGGTGTCCACCAGGTTCGCCTTCTTGACCGCGGTGACCAGGGTGGACAGCACCGGGTTGTTCGACGCGGCGGTGGCCACCGGGGCGGTGGACATGCCCGAGAAACTGCCGGCTCCTGAGGACGGGACCGCCGAGCAGGCCGGCCCGAACGGCGCCGACGCGGTCTGCGCGGACTGGGTAGGCATGGCCGAGGCGGAGGACGACGACGAGGACGGGGTGCTCGATCCTGAGCTCGCGGAGGTTCCGCTCGAGCCGCACGCGGCGGCACCGAACGCGAGACCGGCGGACAGGACGGCGATGGCAGGGATCTTGTACCTCATTTTTTCTGGACTCCTTCGGACTTCGGTGATGGAACATCTGGGGTGCGGTAAGTCGCTGGGGGCTACGTCACGGTCACCGTGACCGTGTCCCAGCCCGTGGCACCGTTGGGGAAGATGGGCACGCGGCGGGACGGCTGCGTGGCGTGGGTGCCGTCGGTCGCGCGGACCGACAGCGTGTGCAGCCCGGGCCGGGCGTCCCACTCCCACACCCACTGGCGCCACGTGTCGATGCCGGGCACGGCGGCGAGCCGCGCCTGGTTCCAGGGACCGTTGTCCGCCCGGACCTGCACCGCGTCGATGCCGCGGTGCGGCGCCCAGGCCACCCCGGCCACCGCGGTCTGGCCCGCCTTGACCTGGGCCAGGGGCTTGGGCACGTCGATCCGTGATTCGGTCTTGATCGGAGCCCGGGTCGAGTAGCCCCGCTGCACCCAGTAGGAGCGCTGGGCCGCGAACGTGGTGATCTCCAGATCGACGACCCACTTGGTGCCGGACACGTAGCCGTAGAGACCGGGGACCATCATGCGGGCGGGGAAGCCGTGCGCGACCGGGAGCGGCTGCCCGTTCATGCCCACCGCGAGCAGGGCGTTCCGGCCGTCCATGACCGTCTCGATCGGGGTGCCGCAGGTCCAGCCGTCCGCCGAGGTGCTGAGGATCTGATCGGCGCCGCGGCGGACCCTGGCCTCCCGCAGCAGGGCCGCGAGGCTGGCGCCCAGCCACCGGGCGTTGCCCACGTACGGGCCGCCGACCTGGTTGGACACGCAGGCCAGGGTGATGTCCACCTCGGTGAGCGGCCGCCTGAGCAGCTGGTCGAAAGTGATGTCCAGCTCCCGCTCGACCATCCCGTGCACCCGGAGCCGCCACTGCTCCGGCGGGACCTGGGGCAGGCTGAGCGCGGTGTCCACCCGGTAGAAGCTCCCGTTGGGGGTGGTGAACGGGCTAATCCCCGGGACGTCGAGCCCCGCGGCGCGCGGCGGCCGCGGCCCGGTGGCCGCCGGGGCGGGGAGCCTGAGCCCGGAGCGCGCCGCGGATACGTTGAACCGGGACAGCAGCGCCTGGCCCACCCCGGCCCCGCCGGCCGCGAGGGCGGCAGCCCCGGCGGCGGTGAGGAGGAATCTCCGGCGATCGGGGATACCGTCAGGACGAGTACCGCCGCCGGGACCGCCGCGGCCACGGGCCCCGCCGCCAGGAGCGGCATCCTCAACACGGACGCCAGTGGCGACACCGGCTGCGGGCGGCGCAGGCGGCCGTCGCCCGCCAGGCTGGGCACCAGGGCGGGGCAGGACCACGACCTGTTCCGTTGCGGACATAAGGTTCTCGGCGCGGCGCGCGGCCGGTGCAGCCGCGGCGCGGACCAGCAGGAGCAGGACGAGCGCGCCGGCGGCCACGCCCACGAGCGTCGGCACCGCGTCAGCCGGGCCGGAGAAGGGCCTGGTCTCGACGGCCGCGACGCCGAGGGCGGCGAAAACGGCCAGCCCGGCCAGCCCGTAGGCCACCCGGCGCCGGGCGAGGATCCCGATGACCATGGCGAAGATCGCGAGCACGATGTAGATCCCGGTGAGCAGCACGGTCTTGTCGTGGCTGCCGAAATGCTGGATCGCGAAGTCCTTGACCGGGACCGGGGTCAGGTCGATCGCCGCGCCGCCGACCGCGATCACCGGCTCCCCCGCAGACCCGGTGATACCGGCCACCAGCTGGGCCACCCCAAGCGCAGCCGCCGCGGCCAGCAGCCCGGTCAGGGCGCCGACCGCAGCGGTCCCGAGGAGGCCCCGCATGCGCTGCACGATTTCTTTCATCATTACGAGGGAATTCGGCCCCCGTGCAGTTTCAGATTGGGCGACGCGGATAAATCATGCATTTCGCGGCGTTATAAGGATCACACCAATCCACGCGCCTGGCTGCTCCGAACGTCTCTTCTCAGAGTGGCTAAGATATTTCCGTGAAAGCACACGATCCGGGCTATTGCGGGGCGGGCTGATGGACGACTCTCACGGCGGCGACCGCTACCGGCTGGAGAGGTTCGTGGCCGCCCAGGACGCCGGCGGGACCTACGGCCGGGCGGTCGCGGAGTTGCGGGCGGGGCGCAAGGTGAGCCACTGGATGTGGTTCGTGTTCCCGCAGATCGCCGGCTTGGGGCGGAGCGCCACGGCGCAGGAGTTCGCGATCTCCTCGCTCCGCGAGGCCCGGGCCTACCTGCGCCATCCGGTGCTGGGACCGCGGCTGGCCGAATCGGCCCGCGTCCTCACCGAGGTGGCGGGGCGCAGCGCGGAGCAGATCTTCGGCAGCCTGGACGCGCAGAAGCTGCGCTCGTCCATGACCCTGTTCCTCCGGGCCGATCCGGCGGAGAGGTCTGACGCGGCCGGGCCGGCCGGTGCGGGCGGGCCCGAGGACGCGGCCGGGCCCGAGGACGCGGCCGGGCCCGAGGACGCGGCCGGGCCCGAGCGCGCGGCCGGGCCTGCCGGTGCGCTGTTCGCCCAGGTCCTGAGCCAGTACTTCGACGGGCAGCCCGACCCGGCCACCGACCGGCTGCTGAACGACGTCTCGCCGTCCAGGCCGGCGGGCTGAGCCTGCCGGCGGGCTGAGCCTGCCGGCGGCCAGGCCGTGCCGGCGGCCCACGCCGTGCCGGCAGCCGGCCGCTACGCCTTGCGGGCCACTCCCACCCAGCCGGGCAGGGGCTTGGGGTTTACGCCCCGCCCGGGACGCCACTGAGTGGTGGAGACCAGGCCCGGCTCGACCAGCTCAAGTCCGCCGAAGAACGCCGCGACCTGCGCGCGAGTGCGGAAGGTGATCGTCCCCGCCATGGCCTGATTCATCAGCGCGGCCCCGGCTGCCATCTCCTCCGCGTGGATGTCAGCCGCCGGGTGAGACAGGGCGAGATAACTTCCGGACGGCATCGCGCCCATCAGGCTGGCCACGATCTGGGCCGGATAATCCTCGTCCGGAATGCAGTGCAGCACGCCGATCAGCATCACCGCGATGGGCTGGGTGAAGTCCAGGGTCCGGGCCGCCGCGGCCAGGATCGTCCCCGTGTCCCGCAGGTCGGCGTCCACGTAGCCGGTCACGCCCGCCGGGTCGCTGGCCAGCAGCGCCCGGGCGTGGGTGAGCACGATCGGGTCGTTGTCGACGTAGACCACACGGGCCGACGGCTCGGCGCGCTGCGCCACCTCGTGGGTGTTGTTCGCGGTCGGGATACCGGTGCCGATGTCCAGGAACTGCCGGATGCCCGCATCGGCCACCAGGTAGTGCACAGCCCGGCCCAGGAACGCCCGGTTGCTGCGGACCCCGGCCGTCACGGACGGATCGGCCCGCATGAACTTCTCCGCCAGGTCCCGGTCGGCGGCGAAGTTATCCTTTCCGCCGAGCCAGTAGTCGTAGACGCGCGCGATGTGCGGCACGTTGGTGTCCAACGGCACGCCGGTACCGAGGGCTTCATCTCCACTCAACGACATGCAGACACAATGCCAGCCGGCCGGGGAGCGGGCGCATCCGCCCCAGCCCGTCGTGCGTCGGTCCAGGTCGGACAGGCATCATGGTCCCCGTGCCGAACCGGATCCTCATCGACCTCGGCCCGTTGCGTGAATCCCGCGGCTTCCGCCTGCTGTTCGCCGGCCAGTTCGTGGAGGTGTTCGGCAGCCAGCTGACCGCGGTGGCCATCCCGTTCCAGGTGTACGCGCTGACCCGGTCCTCGCTACAGGTGGGGCTCGTCAGTCTGGCCCAGCTGGTGCCGCTGATCGTCGGGGCACTGATCGGCGGCTCGCTCGGCGACGCGCTGGACCGGCGGCTCATCCTGGTGATCACGTCGGTGCTGCTCGCCCTGACCTGCGGCGGCCTGGCCGTCAACGCGGTGGCCGCGCACCCGTCGCTGGTCGCGGTATACCTGGTCAGCGCGGCGGCGGCCGGCCTGGCCGGGGCGGCGTCCACGGCCAGCAATGCGGCGGTTCCCTCGCTCGTGGCACCCCGGCACCTGGTCGCCGCGTACGCCGCCACCCAGGTCGTCGACCAGGTCGGCCTGGTCATCGGGCCGGCCCTGGCCGGGCTGCTGATCGACGCCGTCCACCTGCAATGGGTTTACGCCAGCACCGCCGTCATCTACCTGCTCACCGCCCTGGCCGCGGCGCGCCTGCCGGCCATCCCGCCTGCTCCGGAAGCCGGGCGCCCCGGGCTCGGCGCCGTGGTGGAGGGCCTGCGCTACCTGCGCCGGCGGCAGGCGATGCAGGGCGCCTACCTCATCGACGTCAACGCGATGGTGTTCGGCATGCCCCGGGCCCTCTTCCCGGCGCTGGCCGTCTCGGTGTTCCACGGCGGCGCGCGCACACTCGGCTACCTGTACGCCGCGCCCGCCGCGGGCGCCCTGGTGGGCGCGCTGACCACCGGCTGGCTGGCGCGGATCCACCGGCAGGCCTGGGCCGTGATCGTGGCCGTAGCCGTGTGGGGCGCGGCCATCGTCGCGTTCGGCCTGGTGCACGTGCTGTGGGCCGCACTCGCCCTGCTCGCGGTGGCCGGCTGGGCCGACGTGATCTCGGCCGTGCTGCGCTCGACGATCCTGCAGACCTCGGCGTCAGAGGAATTCCGGAGCCGGATCTCCGCCGTGCAGATCGCCGTGGTCGCCGGCGGCCCGCGGCTCGGCGACCTCGAGGCCGGGGCCGTGGCCACGTTGGTGTCCACGGAATTCTCGATCGTGTCCGGCGGCCTTGCGTGCATCGCCGGGGCCGCCGCGCTGGCCGGCCTGCTGCCGGATTTCCGCCGCTACGACCGGCGCGGCGCGGCAAGGCGCCCCGCGGAGCCGGGAGACAGCGCGGCGGGAGACAGCGCAGCGGCAGACAGCGCGGACACGCCGGGCCACGCGGACCCGGATGCCGCCTGATTTCCCATCCAGACCCCACGCACCAGCGCTAGCATGAGGCGCCATGCGCCCCATGGGTAGTTATGGCCGGTTCCTGGTCGCAGTTCCGGCGGGAGCCGCGCTCGCCATCAGCGGCCTCCTCACGGTGCCGGCTTCCGCAGGTACCACCGCCCCGGCGGGAGCCACCGCGGGCCCGGGAGCCAGCACCCCTGCCGCGCACCGCCTGCCGGACTTCGGCAACCCGAACGGACACGCTGCCGTCCCGCGGGCCGGCGCCGCGGTGAACACCAGCCAGCCGGACCACGTGGTCGGAACCGGCACCCCCGCCAGCTGCACCTCCGCGGCCGTGGTCAAGGCCGTGGCCGAAGGCGGCGTCATCACGTTCAGGTGCGGCCCCAAGCCGGTGACCATCACCATGACCGCCACCGCCAAGATCGTGAACACCAGCCACCAGGTGGTCCTGGACGGCGGGGGCCTGGTCACACTCAGCGGCGGCGGGAAGCACCAGATCCTGTACATGAACACCTGCGACCCGAAGCAGAAGTGGACCACCTCGGACTGCTACGACCAGCAGTGGCCGCAGCTGACCGTGCAGAACATCACGCTGAAGAACGGCAACTCCCAGGTCCGGCAGAGCCAGGCCCAGTTCGGCGGCGGGGGCGGCGGCGCTCTGTTCGATGAGGGCGGCCAGCTCAAGGTGGTCAACACGCGGTTCCTGAACAACCGCTGCTACCAGTCGGGCCCGGACCTGGGCGGCGCCGCGATCCGCGCGCTGGCCCCATACCGCAACCGGCCCGTCTACATCAGCGGTGACACGTTCTCGGGCGGGCGGTGCTCCAACGGCGGCGCGCTCAGCAGCATCGGCGTGTCCTGGATAGTGCTCAACAGCGTGATGACGAATAACAAGGCCACCGGCTACGGGGCGAACCCGGCCAACGCCGGGACCCCGGGCGGCGGCAGCGGCGGCGCCATTTACACCGACGGGAACAAATACTCGCTCAAGGTCGGGGGCACCGTCATCCGCAACAATCACGCCCGCGAAGGCGGCGGCGCCATCTTCTACGTCAGCGACAACAACACCGGCTGGCTGACCATCAAGAACTCGACCCTGCACCACAACGCGAGCGCGGGCTTCTGGACCCGGCCGTATCCCGGCATCTTCTTCCACAGCTCCGGGCACCCCCGGGTAGTCAACTCGACCATCAGCTGAGCCTGGCGGCCCGGGCCACCCGTGGCAGGCTGGGCCCATGGCGACGGTCGTGGCCTTCCACGCGCATCCCGATGACGAGGTGCTGCTGACCGGGGGAACGCTGGCGCGACTGGCCGCCGAGGGGCACCGGGTGGTGATCGTCGTGGCCACCGACGGGATCATGGGCCCGGCCACCCGGCCTGGGACTCGCGACCGGCTCGCGGAACTGCGGGCCAGCGCGGCGCACCTGGGAGCGGCCCGGGTCGCGCATCTGGGCTACGCGGACAGCGGGCACGGGCCGGTGCTGTATCCCGACCCGCCCGACCGGCCGCGTTTCGTCCGCGCCGATCCGGGCGAGGCCGCGGCGAAACTCGCCGCCCTGATCAAGGACGAAGGCGCTGACCTGCTGCTGAGCTATGACCCGCAGGGCGGGTACGGCCACCGTGACCACGTGCGGGTGCATGAGGTCGGGGCCCGGGCCGCCGCGCTGTGCGGGGTCCGGGTCTGGGAGGCGACGCTCCCCCGGGAACTGGCGCTCCCGTTCCTCGTCCTGGCGCGGCTGGTCCGGGTGATGGGCCGCCACGACGGCGCGCCGGCCATCCGGGCCACGTTCACGTCCCGCTCCGCGATCACCCACCGGGTGAACGTGCGCCGCTACGCCGCCCGCAAGCGCGCCGCCCTGGCCGCCCACGAGTCGTTCGTGCGGCCCGCCCCGGGCCGCCCCCGGCGCCTGCCCCGCGCCATGGTGGCGCTGCCGGTGCCGGTGTTCGGGCTCCTCTTCGGCCGGGAATGGTTCGCTGAACCCGGCCGGGCACCCCGCAATTTCAGATAACGGAAACCAGTCCGGGCCGGTCCCCCGCCCTCAGCTCAGTCGCTGGTCACCACGTAGATGCCGTAGATGACGCCGGGGATATGGCCCAGCAACTGCAGCAGGATGGCCCAGAGCACCCGCCGGGTCGGCCCCTCGTGGATCAGCACGGCCAGGAACGGCAGGAAGAAACACAGGATGATCAGGAGAACCTTGCCCACCATCTGACCGACCTCCGGGGACGCTGCGACGCGTCTCTCCGAGATACCCGCACGCGCCCCGGCAAACCCGCAGATGCGGTAGGCATGGAGGCGTGGCAAATCTGCTGATCGACGAGGGCTCTGTGACTGTCAGGCTCACCACGGCGGAGAAGTTCGAGGCCCTGCACGGTGACGTCCTGATCCCCCGCTCGTCCGTGCGGGATGTGCGGGTGGTCCAGGACGGCATGGAGGAAATCCACGGCGTGAAGATGCCGGGTACCGGGTTTCCCGGAGTGGTCATGGTCGGGACCTGGCGGGACAGTACCGGGGTCACGTTCGCGGTCTGCCATGGCCGTCGGCCCGCGGTGGTGTTCGAACTGACCGGCCACCCCTACGACCGGGTAGTGGTCACCGTCGAGAACCCCGAGGAAGCGCTGGACGCATTCGCGTAGCGGCGCGGCCGCTGTGCAGTGACCGGCGGGTGAACAGCCGGTCAGTGGCAGGCGGCCGTGGTCAGGCGGCAGTAGCACGAGGCGGTGATCGGCACGTCCGCGCGGGCCGCGGCGATCGTGAGCTGCTGACCGATGATCCCGGCCTGTTCGTGCTTGCCCAGCCGGGTCAGGCATTCGTGGTAGCCGTGCAGGCTCCACACGTTGCCGGGGTGCTGGCAAGCGCGGGCCAGCGTGCCGTCCAGGCCGAGATCGGCCCGGTATACCGCCTCGGCCTCCACCACCCGGCCCTGCTCCAGCAGCAGGGCGCCGTAGGCGTGCCGGGCCGGCTGCATCCACCCCCACGGCTCGTCATAGGGCAGGCCGTCGTCCAGGGCGATGCTGCGGCGTAGCGCCGCGAAGGCCGCGTCGCAGTGACCCTGGCGGTATTCCAGTTCGCCGTCCAGCATGGCCCCGGCTACCTGGAGGATGTCCTGGCAGGTGTTGTTGAACACGGTGCGCGAGGCCGGTACCCGGCCCACCGCGTCCGCGAACCGGCGGCGCTGTTCCCCGGCCTCGTCTACCCGGCCGGTAGCGGCCAGCGCGACACCCTTCGCGTAGTGCGTCATCGCCGTGGTCACGCAGTACAGATCCGGATCCTCGGGCAGCGGCGCGGCGATGATGTCCCCCCAGCGCCCGAACCGGATCAGCACGTGCATCCTCATCGGCACGAAGCCTTCGAGCCAGTCGGCCATCGGCGGGACCTGTACCCGCAGCAGTTCCTCCGGAATAGCCGCGGCCAGCCGGTCCGCCGCGGCCAGCGCGGCCTGCGCCTGGCCCAGGAACATCGCGCCGTAGATCTTGAAGTGGTAGTCGTGCGCCCGGTACAGCGTGTAGAAGTTCATCCCGCCCCGGCGGGCCCGGAACCTCTCGTCGGCTTCGATAGCGGCGGCGTTGGAGGACACCACCCGCGCGTAGTCGCCGCACAGCACGTCGAGGTGCGTCGGCATGTGCCGGAGGTGGCCCGCGTCCGGCACCAGGTCGCGCAGCAGGTCCCCGGCCCGCAGGGCCGTTTCCGGGGTGGGCGACATCTCCATCAGGTGGATGTACATGTGCAGGATGCCGGGGTGGTCCTGCCCGCCGGGGAGGGCCAGGGCCCGCTCCAGCACCGCCCGGGCCTCGGCCGTGGCCGACCCGGCGGCCGGCTGCCCGGTCGCCTGGTCCCACAGCGCCCACGGCGTGAGGTTCATCAGCGCGTCGGCCAGCAGCGCCGCCACGTCGGGATCGTCGGGGTAGCAGCGGTACACCTCGCGCATGGCGTCGGCGTAGCCGGTGTTCCACGGACCGCAGTCCGCGGCGGGCACCGCCGACGGATACCGGGCGGCCAGGGCACGCACGAGTGCGCGCTCGACAGGCGAGGCCCCGGCCGCAGCGGCGTCGGACCCGGCCGCGTCAGCCCCCCGGCCAGGCTCGGCACCCCGGCCAGGCCCGGCACCCCGGCCAGGCCCAGTGCCCTCGGCCGCGCTGGAGGCAGCCTTCGTGCCCCCCGAGGCCCGGACGGCGGCCTGCGCGGCGGTGAACGCCCGTGACACCGATGAGGCCAACTCGGCCTGGCCGAACGCCTCCCAGGGCTTGTTGTAGTTAGGTCCCAGCGAGTAGGCCAGTCCCCAGTACCCGAGCGCGCAGCCAGGATCGGCCTCGATCACCTGCTCGAAGCACGTCACCGCTTCCTCGTGGTTGAACGCGTAAGCCCACACCAGCCCCCGGGTGAACCACAGCTGCGCAGCGGGGGACGAGGTCGTCACCGGCCGGGTGTAGTCACCGAGATCGAAATACTCACCCATCAGCAGCTCCCCTGGCCCGCCCGGCCGGGCGGCGCGCCACGCGTGCTGCCGAGTATGCCAGCCGGGGCGCCGCAGGGGCCGCCGCCGGGCTTGCGGCTAGCGCGGCGACACGAGAACGCTATCCCCCGGGATCCTGATCATCGCAGGGCTGTCCGCGACCCGAGGGGGCGGCGTCGGCGTGGCGGAGGCGCTGCGGCCGGGCCGGGACCTGGGAATGAGCGTGCCGGGCGCGTGGCCCCGGATGTAGATGCGCGTGCCGCCGTCCTGGCTGATCCTGATCTGCTTATACAGCACGTTGGCCACGTCCACCGGCACCCGCACGCAGCCGTGCGAGGCCGGCTTGAGCGGGATGGGGACGTCGCCGTGGATCGCGAAGTTCGCGCCGATGAAGAACACCGGGTTATACATCCGGCCCAGCGGGACCTGCAGCCATCCCGCCTCGAACAGGTGCGCCCGGTAGTTCCCGTCAGGGGTGAGGGCCGGCCCGCAGGTGCGGCCTCCAGAGCAGCGGTAGTAATAACCCCCGCCCGCCGAGATGTGGCTGATCAGCTGCACCTGGTCGTGCGCGTACAGGACCAGCACCTCCAGCGGCAGGTCGACCTCGATGCGCATGTGGCTGCCGCCGGGCACGAGCACCTGCGGCAGCCGGGGGCTGGCCAGGGCCCGCTGCATGGCCGGGCCGACGTCGTCGGCGCCCGCCGCGGTCTGCAGCCCTTGCACCTCCTTGAACGCCCAGACGGCTTCGAGCGTGTCGGTGCCGAACCGGCCGCTGACCTGACCCGGGTAATAGTGAAGCCGGGCCAGCCGCTGCTGGAACCTGCGCACCGCCGCCCCCTGCATCCCGGGCCGAAGCGTCCCGGTAGCCGGCGCGGGGATCCAGGTCTGCTCCCGCACCTCAGCCCCGTGGCCGGCGGGCCACGGGATGGCCGCCTGCGCCATCCCGGCCTGGACGAGCACTGCGGCCGCGAGAGCGACCAGCGCACCGAGGGCGACTGCGGCTGCCCTGATGGCCTGGCTCGCGGGGGAACGGGACTGGGCGGGTCGGCCGGTCCGCGACGGCGGGCTCACGGGCGATGTTCTCCCTTCGGGTGGCCCTCGTCAGCCCGCTATGGCCGCATGCCGGACGAATCATCGTCATGCAGGGGTCAGCCGTGGATCACGGGGGGCCGGGGGGGCGGGGGCGCCAGCAGCTCGTAACTGAAAGTACCATTTCGACTACGCTCCGTCGATGGAGTCGTCTGAACTGATGGCCCGGTTCTCGCCGCCGGGACTCCCGTCTGCGGGGACCATGGCTGGATGAGCAGCGGACGAGTGCTCGGCGTCGACGCGTGCCGGGCCGGCTGGATCGGGATCGCCCTCTCCGGCGGGGATCAACCGCCCGGGAATCTCCGGCCCGGGAATCTCCGGCCCCGGGCCGCCAATCCCCGGGAAGCCCGGCCCGGGGATTGGCGGCCCGGGGATCCGCAGCCCCGGAATGCCGAGCCCGGGAATCCACGGCCCTACGTCGCGCCGACGATCCGGCAGCTCGCCGAACTCGCGGTCGCGGACGGGCCCCTGCAGGTCATCGCGATGGATATTCCCATCGGCCTGGCCGACACCGGCCGGCGACGCGCAGACCAGCTGGCGCGGCAGGCGCTCGGCCGGCGCTGGCCGTCCCTGTTCATCACGCCGGTCCGCGAGGCAGTGGAGGCCGGTGACTTCCCGGCCGCCCTGGCCGCGAACCGGCGGCTGGCCGGGGAGGGCATCTCCCGGCAGGCGTTCGCGCTGCGGGCCAAGATCCTGGACGTCGACGAGTGGCTCCGCGCGACCAGCCCGCCGCCGGTCAGAGTCGTGGAGGTCCATCCCGAGCTGAGCTTCGCCCAGCTGGCCGGGGCGCCCCTGGCGGTGCGCAAGTCCACCTGGGCCGGGGCCGAACGGCGCCGGACCCTGCTCGCCCAGGCCGGTATCACGCTGCCCGGGGACCTCGGGCTGGCCGGGGAGCAGGCGGGCGTGGACGATGTGCTCGACGCGGCGGCTGCTGCCTGGACCGCCCGGCGGGTCATCCAGGGCATGGCGCGCAGCCGGCCCGACCCGCCCGAGATGTTCAGCGACGGGCTTCCCAGTGCTATCTGGACCTGAGGGCATCTTGAACTGAGCGTCATCTGGCCCTGAGGATCCTCCTGACCTGAGGGCTAGCCGGACTCCCCGGCGCGGCGGCTCAGGTGCTGCCACAACCGGGGCAGCAACTCGTCCTGAACCGCCCGCCACGACGTGATCTCCCCCGCGGTTAGCGGCTTCACCGGCCCGGCCGGGCGGGCCGCCAGGAAGGCGTCGCAGGCCGCGGACAGCAGCCACATACGGGCCGCCGCCACCCCAGGCGTGGCCCCCAGGGTCAGCGCTCCGTTCCCCCGCATCAGCAGCGCCTCACCCTCCGGCAGGCAGCCGGCGGCCTGGGCGGCCAGGTCGGGCGAGCGCAGCAGAAGGGCACTGTCGTGCACCGGAACCGATGCGCCGAGCCAGGCCGCCTGGCCGTGCAGCGCGGGCAGCGCGCTGGTCACGGCCGCTGCGGCGAACGCCCCGGGTGGCTGGGCGCGGGCGATCGCGCCGACGTCGCTGCGGACCTGGTAAACGGCCAGATGCGCCCAGGCCTCGGCGGGGGCGCCCAGGGGCAGCGCCGTCGCAGTGAGCGGCACCTCGATCACGCCAGACGCGGTGACCGTGGCCAGGTCCGCGGCGGGCGTGATCAGCATGGCCGTCCCGGCGCGGGCGGATACGTGCCCGTACGCGGTCACGAGCCCGATCGCGGACAGCACACGGGCCGCCCGGGCGACCTCGGACCGCGGGTCCTCCGGTGCTGGGTTCACCGCACGCACCCCTCTCTGACGCTCTCCGCCTCGCCGGCCGGCCTTCACGGTGCCGGCCTTCACTGCGCCGGCCTCCACGGTGCCGGCCTTCACCGTGCCGACCTTCACAGCGCCGGCCTGCACAGCGCCGGCCTTCACAGTGGCGCACATCTCTGCAAAACTGTATGCAGTTTAACGAGGAAGGGGAAGCGCCGTGATTTCAGGGCTGCATCACTATGCGCTGGAAGTGCCGGATCTCGAGGTGGCCGATGGCTTCCTGCAGGACTTCGGCCTGGAGACGGGGGAGAAGGACGGGTCGCTCGTCGCCCACTGCCCCGGCCGTGACCAGGAGCAGATCCGTCTCGTGGAGGCGCCCGCCAAGCGGCTGCACCACGTCTCGTTCACGCTGAGCCCGGGCACGCTGGACTCGGTCCGCGAGGCGCTGGACCGGGCGGGCACGCCCGTGATCGAGCCCCCGCCGGGCGCGACCGAGGAAGGGCTGTGGTTCCGCGATCCAGACGGGACACCCGTCCAGCTTCTCGACGAGGCCCCGGCCCCGGCCCGCCCCGCCGACGAGGTCCTGTTCAACGTGGGCGGCAGCCGGCAGCGGATCGGGATAGCCCAGTGGGTGCAGGCCACCGAGGATGTGCTGCCGCGGCGGCTCGGGCACACGCTGCTGTTCACCGCCCAGCCTCAGCAGATGACCGAGTTCTACACCCAGGTGCTCGGCCTTAGGGTCAGCGACCGGATCAAGGGCCTGGTCACGTTCCTCAACGCCGGGCCCGGTGATCACCACATCTTCGGGTTCATCGCCAGCAGCCACCGCGGGTTCCACCACGCCAGCTTCGAGGTGCCCTCCATCGACGCGATCGCGATCGGCGCCGACCGGATGCGCGCCAAGGGCCGCGAAGCGGGGTGGGGCCTGGGCCGTCACACCATCGGCTCGAACTTCTTCCACTACAACCCGGACCCGTGGGGTTCCTGGATCGAGTGGTTCTCCGACATCGATCAGATCGACGACTGCTGGGTCGCCGGCGACTGGGAGGTCCCGCCGCACCTGTGGGGGACGCCACCGCCGTCCACGTTCCTGGCCAACCAGGAACCCGAGGCCTGAGCAGGCGGGCGCCCGGGGCCCCGGGACAGCCGCCGGAGGCCAGGGCCGCTCGCCGTCGATAGAGACCTGTCACGTCCCGGTGCGCCGGAGCCGGCGCGCGTCAAGTTCCCATTGCAGAAGCCCGGCTAACTGCATACAGTTCTAACTGCATACACTTTCGGCCGGGCGGTGGCCCGCCGGTCTCCAGCGAGGGAGAGCATCATGAGCCGAGACGTAGCTCAGGTCTTCGCGGACATCGACTCGTTCGATCCCGACAAGTTCGTCGCCCACCTCACCCCCGACGCGACGTTCCGCTTCGCGAACGCCGACCCGGTCACCGGGCGGGCCGCGGTCCGGGAGGCGGTGGCCGGCTTCTTCTCGTCGATCGACGGCCTGACCCACCACATCAGGAACGTGTACGAGTCCGGTGACACCGTGGTCGCGCAGATCGACGTCGAGTACCGGCGCAAGGACGGCAAGTCGGTGACCGTTCCGAACGCGGACGTCCTGATGTTCGACGGGGACCTGGTCCGCGACTGGCAGATCTACATCGACGTCACCCCGGTCTACGCCTGAGCCGCGCATGATCACCCTCACCGACATCGCGTACGTCCGGTCCGGCGTTGCCGACCTCGGCGCGGCCGTCCGTTTCGCGACCGACATCGTCGGCCTGGAACTGGCCGCGCCCGCCGAACCTGGGATGGCCGGGGCCGGGGTGGCGCACCTGCGCGCCGACCACCGGCACCACTGCCTCGCGCTGGTCGAGGGGCCCTCCGGGGTCATCTCCTCCGGCTTCGCCGTGGCCGACTCGGACGCGCTCGCCGCGGCCGAGACCGAACTGGAGCGCACCGGGTTCCGGGTGCGCCGCGGTAATCCGACCGAGGCGCGGTCCCGGCGGGTCCGGGAGTTCATCGCGTTCGACGACCCGTTCGGCAACCGCCTGGAACTGGTCAGCCAGCAGGAGACGATTACCCGGCCGGTTGCGTTCACGCGGCCCGCCGGGATCACCGAGTTCGGGCACCTGTGCCTGGACGCGCCGGACGTGCACGAGGCTTACCGGTTCTGGAGCACCCGGTTCAACGCCCGGGTCTCGGACTGGATCGGCGACGCCGCCTGCCTCATCCGGATCGACCCGGTGCATCACAAGCTGGCCGTGTTCCGCGGCGAGCGGCCCGGGCTGTGCCACATGAACTTCCAGGTGGCCACCATCGACGACGTGTTCCGGAACTGGCACTTCCTGGTCGAGCATGGCGTCGAGATCGAGATGGGCCCCGGGCGCCACCCCCAGTCCACCGCGATCTTCCTGTATTTCCTGGGCCCGGAGGGGTTTACCTACGAGTACTCGTTCGGCGTGCGCCGGATCGAGGATGACGCAGCCTGGGTGCCGCGCACCTTTGACCCGGACGAGGTCGGGTCCATCGACATGTGGCTCGGGCCGGTGCGCCGTCCCTCCTCCCAGTACCAGCTCCAGCCCACCAGCCGCGAACCGGTCCCGGCGGAGCCCGTCCCCGCGGAAGCCGCCAGCGCGGGGCCCGTCGGCACAGGAAGGGCCTCATGACCACGTCCACCCTGACACCGGGCCAGATCGACATCGCGGGCGTGCCCACCGCGGTCATCGACACCGGCGCCCCGGCCGGCGCAGCGGACGGCCAGCAGGCACCGCCCGTGCTGCTGCTGCACGGCTCAGGCCCGGGTGTAACCGCCACCGCGAACTGGCGCCCGGTGATCCCCGCGCTGAGCCAGGACCGCCAGGTGATCGCCCCCGACCAGCTCGGCTTCGGTGGCACCGCCACCGGCGAGCAGCGCACCTACGGCCGTGCGGCCTGGACGGAGCACGCCCTCGCGCTGCTTGACACGCTGGGCACCGGCCCGGTGGACATCATCGGCAACTCGATGGGCGGGGCGATCGCCCTGTCCCTGGCCGCCGCGCGCCCGGCCGCGGTGCGGCGCATCGTGCTGATGGGCTCGATGGGCGCGGCCATGGCCCTGCCCACGGGGCTGGACACCGTGTGGGGCTACACCCCCGGGGTGGCGCAGATGCGGGAGGTGATCGGCCTGTTCGCGCACGACCGCCGGCTGATCACCGACGAGCTGATCGAACTGCGCTACCAGGCCAGCCTCAGCCCGGCGGTCCGCGACTCGTGGGCGGCCATGTTCCCCGAGCCACGGCAGCGCTGGGTGGACGACCTGGCCCTGTCCGGAGCCGAACTCGCCGACATCAGCGCCCCGGTGCTGCTGGTGCACGGCCGCGACGACCGCGTAGTGCCCTGGCGGGTCTCGTCCGCCCAGCTGGTCGACCTGCTGCCCGACTCACGGCTGCACGTCCTGTCCGGATGCGGGCACTGGACCATGATCGAGAAGACGGCCGATTTCCTGGCCGTGGTCCAGCCGTTCCTGGCCGCTTAAGCGATCCAGCCGCTACCGGGCCGTTGAGCGGTCCAGCCGTCCTGGCCGGTTAAGAGGCCACCCGTGCGGCGGGCGGCTCGCGGTCGATCAGCGCGACCGCGTGCGGCACCGCGACGGGCTCGAACTCGGGCGCGCAGTCCGTGAGCACCCGCAGGGCGGTGCGCTCCAGGTGATGGGCCATCCCGGTGAGCGCGCCCCGCTCGTCGCCGGCGATCAGGGTCTCCAGGATCTGTGCGTGCTCCACATCGCCCGGCACCTGCCAACTGCCCGGATCGGACAGCTGGTAGATCCGGATGTAGCGCGTGGTCCGGTCGGCAAAGGCCTGCAACTGCCGCTGCAGCGCCTCCCCGGCCCTCGCGGTGACCAGGCGGTGGTAGTCGGCATGCGTGGCGAACCAGGCGCCGAAGTCCCCGGCCCGGCCCGCCCGCCGCATCGCGGTCAGCAGCCGCTTGGCTTCCTTGCGCGACGCCGCGCCGAAGTGTCCGATGGTCATGGACAGGGCCAGCGTCTCCAGCAGGATCCGGCTCGCGTAGACGTCGTCGAGTTCCTGGGGGTCCAGGCCGGCCACCCGGGTGCGCTGGTTCGGCTCGATCTCGACCAGGCCCTCCTCCTGCAGCATCCGGAGCACCTCGCGGAGCGGGGTGCGGCTGATGCCGAGTTGGCTGGCCAGGCTGACCTGGGACAGCTTGGTGCCCGGGGTCAGCGTGCCGTCGAGGATGCACTCCCGCAGGTAGGCGTGGACGTAGGGGATGGCCTGCCGGGCTTCGGGGAGGTTCACCTTGCGGATGTCGGGGACCAGGGCGGCACGGGGCATGGCGCTATTCTCCCCGATCCGCTGAGACCTGCATACAGTTCCCCGTCCTGAACCCTGATCGTCCACGTCAAAGTGCATACAGTTTATCGCAAGTCAGCGACCGGCCCAATGAGGGGACAGCGATCATGACGTGGCCGACGTGGCGCCACTCGTACCAGGTCTGCGGCCAGCCGTGCAGCAGCATCACCGTGCGGCCGTGTCGACCGGCTGGCCGGGGACTTCACCGTCATCGCGCCGGACCTGCGCGGCTTCGGCTATTCGGGCAAGCCTGCCGCAGGCTATGACGCGGAGACCATGGCCGCCGATCTCGCCGCGCTCGGTGACCACCTGGGCCTGCACGACGTGACCGTGATCGGACATGACTGGGGGGCGGTATTCGGGTACGTCAACGCGGCAGCCTCCCCGGAGAAGGTCTCGGCGCTGGGCATCGTCGAGATGGCCCTGCCCGGCATGGGCGTCATGGAGCAGGCCATGGGGCAGCAACCGGGCGGCAACTTCCTGTGGCACATGGGCTTCCAGTCCGTCCCGGAGCTGCCCGAGCTGCTGATCCAGGGGAAGGAACGCCCCTACCTGCGCTGGTTCTTCGAGCACTTCGCCTACGACCCCTCCGCCATTACCGCCGCCGACCTGGATGAGTACGTGGCCGCCATCAGCCAGGTCGGGTCCCGGCGCGCCGGCCTGGCCGTCTACCAGGAATTCTTCGCCAGCGCGGACCAGGTCGCTTCCCGGGCCATGGTGCCACTGACGATCCCGGTGCGCGCCTACGGCGGGGAGGCCTGCCTGGGGGCGCGACCCTCGCGTCGGTTCAGGCCGTCGCACCCGCCGCCGAAGGCGGCATCATCGACCGCTGCGGCCACTGGGCCGCCCGCGGCGCGGCGGTTGTGCTGCCCCGGTCCCGGGCATCCGCAAGGTGGACCTCCCCGAAGCGCTGCAAGCCGGCCCGGGACACCTCCCATCCCAATGTGCATACAGTTTCGGGCTCAAGCCTTGAATGCTTGCCGGAAACTGCATACAGTTTAGGGCGTGAGTGACGAGCAACCAGCCGCGACGCCGCCGCCGGAGCTATCCGGCCTGCTCGGCCGCGACTACTGGCTCGTCCTGTCCACCCCGGTGGCTGGCACCAGCCAGGCGGACATCGACGCCTGCGCCGGGGACCACATCAGCTGGCTGCTCGGCCTGGAGCGCGACGGCGTCCTGTTCCTGTCCGGGCCGCTGCTGTCCGGGCCCGGCACCGGGCCGGGCTCCGGGGTGACCGTCCTGCGCGCCGCCGACGCCGGCGAAGCCGGATCGATCGCGGCGAAAGATCCGTTTGTGCTCGCCGGTCTCCGGACCTTTACCGTGCACCGCTGGAGGCTCAACGAGGGCAGCATCGGCGTCCGGCTCTCGCTGGGCACCGCAACCTACGACTGGCGATAACGGCAGCGGACCGCAAGGAGGCGGAGATGCACCGAGTCGGACTGATCGGCCTGGGCAAGATGGGCCTGCCTATCGCCCGCAACCTCATGGAACGCGGCTTCACGGTCATCGGCTACCGCAGAAGCGGCTCCCCCGAACTGGCCGCCGCGGGCGGCATCGAGGCCTGGTCGGGCGCGGAGGTGGCCGTCCAGGCCGATGTGCTGCTCTCCATCCTCCCGGACGCGGCCGCCGTCGAGGAGGTCATCGGCGGGGCCGCCGGCACGCTCACCACACTGCGGCCCGGCACCGTGCACATCGAGATGAGCACGATCGACATCGCGCGCAAGACCCGGCTCCGGGACGCGGTCCGCGCCCGCGGCGGCGACCTGCTGGACAGCCCGGTCAGCGGCAGCCCGGGCATGGTGGCGCCGCGCCGCGCCACAACGTTCGCGTCCGGGGACCGGGCCAGCGTGGACCGGGTCGCCGCGGTCCTCGACGCGGTGTCCGGGCCCTGGGTCTACACGGGCGAGTTCGGCACCGGCGCGCGGATGAAGTACATCGCGAACCTGCTCCTCGCGGTGCACACGGTGGCGGCGGCGGAAGCACTGGCCCTGGCCCGCCGCAGCGGCCTGGACCTCGACCTCGTGCAGAGCACGCTGGACGGATCGATCGCCGAGTCAGCCATCTGGAAGCAGCGCGGCCCGCTGATGCGCGACCGGGCCTGGACCCCCGCGCCCGGCCCGGTGGCCACCCTGCATCCCATCCTCGAGCAGATCGAGGACTGCGCGGCCGAGGCCGGCCTGGCCGCCCCGGTGTTCAGCGCGGCCAAGGAAGTGTTCGACAAGGCGCTCGCCGACGGCTGGGGCGACCTTGACATCGCTTGTGTCCACGACCAGATTTCCGGCGCGCCCGCCCCGAGTCAGGAAGAGCCTTCATGACCTGGTCCCTGGTTACATACCTCCGCAACGAAAACCCTGGCGTGGCCATCCTCCGCGACGACGGGACACTCGTGGCGCCCACGGACCTGAAGCGCTGGACCACCCTGCTCGAGCTGGTCGAGGACTGGGCCCAGGCCGAGGAGGTGCTGCGTGGCATGGACACCGACGGCGCCCCGGCGGTCGAGTACGACGCCTTGGCGCCCCCGCTGCGCTGGCCCCGCAAGGTGATCTGCGCGGGCGTCAACTACCGCCGTCACATGCGCGAGATGGGCGGTGAGATCCCCGCCGGGGGATGGCGGCCCTTCTTCTTCCTCAAGGCCCCCACCACCGCCATCGTCGGCCCGTACGACCCGATCGTGGTCCGCTCCCCGGACGAGGCCCGCTACGACTGGGAGGCGGAGCTGGCCGTGGTCATCGGCATCGGCGGGCGGGACATCCCGGCGCCCGACGCGGTGGCCCACCTGGCCGGCTACTGCGTGGCCAATGACGTGACCGCCCGCGGCCGGCACCGCAGGGAGTCGGTACCGGCCGACGCGTTCATCTACGACTGGTTCGCCGCCAAGTCCATGGACAGCTCGCTGCCGCTGGGGCCGGGCATCACGCCCGCGTTCCAGGTGCCCGATCCGCAGGATCTGAGGCTGCGCTTGTGGGTCAACGGCGAGCTGCAGCAGGACGAGTCCACCTCTGACATGGTCTGCCCGGTGGCCGACCTGATCTCAGCGGCCAGCGAGGTGGTCACGCTCGAGCCCGGCGACGTCATCGCGACTGGCACTCCGTCCGGGGTGGGCGCGGGCCGCGGCCTGTACCTGAGGGACGGCGACGTCGTCCGGGTCACCATCGACACTCTCGGCACCCTGGAAAACACCGTGATCGATCCTGCGGGAGGAACATCGTGATCTTCGTAAGCCATCAGCTGCCCGTTAACGTGCCGGGCGAGCCGCACCTGGACCGTGCGGCGGTCTGGGACGGCCTGGTGCTCAAGGCCAACAACGCGCTGCCGTTCGTGCCCAGCATGACCTACTGCGAGGTCACCGAGCGGTACGGGGACACCGTATTCGACCGCGACATCGACTTCCGCGGCGACCGTTTCACCGAGCGGATCACGCTGGAGGCCCCGCACCGGGTGGTTTTCACCCGGATCGCGGGCCCGGTGCTGGGCACCATCGCCAACGAGATCGAGGACACCGACGAGGGCCTGCAGCTGCGGTTCAGCTTCGCGCTGGTCGTGGCCGGGGTAGAAGGCGGCTCGGCCGCCGAGCGGGAGTACGCCGAGTCGATGACCGGGGACTACCTCAAGGCGGTGGCCGCCACCCTGAGCGCGATGCGGCGGCTGGCCGAGAATCCCTCAGCAGCGAGCACGGGCGCGGCCAGCACCGGGGCGGTGTCGGCATGAGCGCCGGGATCATCGGCGAGGCGCTGCGGCAGCGGATCGCGGAGCAGCTGGCCGGGCAGTTCAAGGGCGACATCATCGGCCCGGACCACGCCGAGTACGAGGAGACCCGCCAGGTCTGGAACGCGATGGTCGACCGCCGGCCGGGGCTGATCCTGCGCTGCACCGCCGCCGCGGACGTGGTGGCCGCCGTGAACGTGGCCCGGGAGCACGGCCTGCCGCCCTCGGTCCGCTGCGGCGGCCACAACGTGGCGGGCAAGGGCATGTCCGAGGGCGGCCTGACCATCGACCTGAGCGGGCTGCGCGAGGTCACCGTGGACGCCGACCGCAAGCTGGTCCACGCCGGGGGTGGCTCCCTGCTGGGCACCGTGGACGCGGCCACCGCTCGGCACAACCTGGTCGTCCCGGCCGGCATCATGTCCGAGACCGGCGCCGGGGGCCTGGCCCTCGGCGGCGGCATCGGCTGGTTCTCCCGCAAGCACGGCCTCACCTGCGACCAGTTCGTGTCCCTGGAGCTCGTGCTGGCCAGCGGCGAGGTGATCGAGGTCTCCGCGGATTCCCATCCGGACCTGTTCTGGGCGCTGCGGGGCGGCGGCGGCAACTTCGGCATCGTCACCCGGTTCACGTTCGCGGCGCACGACTTCGGGCCGATGATGCGGATCGGGGTGTCCCTGTACGACGAGGAGCACGCGGCCGCGGCGCTGCGCGAGTACGCGGCGCTGGTGCCCACCCTGCCGCGCAACGTCGGCTGGCACGCGGCGCTTAAGCACGACATGCCCGCGCTGCCGTTCGTCCCGCCGGAGCTGGTCGGCCGGCGCGTCGTGATGCTGTTCTCGATGTGGCTGGACGACGCCGAGGACCCGGCCGGCGAGGAAATGATCAACCGCCTGTGCGACGTAGGCGAGTCCCTGGTCAAGGCCTCGACCGTGATGCCGTTCGCGGGGGCCGTGCAGCATCTGATCGACGTGGAGTTCGAGGACGGGCACCGCTACTACACCAAGGAAGCCCACGTCGCCGACCTGGCCGACGAGGCGATCGACCGGCTGGTGGACTTCTGGCAGGACATGCCCATGGAGGGCGAGGTCGAGATCATCGGCCTCGGCGGGGCCATCGGCGACGTGCCCGAGGAGGCGACGGCCTTCTCCAACCGTGGCTACCTGCTCTGGCTGAACTTCGCGATGCGCTGGGACGACCCGGCCCGCGACGACGAGTACATGACGATGACCCGGGACGCGGTCACCGGGCTGAAGCCATGGACCGGCCGGGGCGTCTACGTCAACATGCTCAACTTCGACGAGATGGACCGGGTCGTGGAGGCCTTCGGCGAGGACAAGTACGCCCGGCTGGGCCGGGTCAAGGCCCAGTACGACCCGGAGAACCTGTTCCGTATCAACGCCAACATCCTGCCCGCGACCGCCCCGGCAGAGGTCGCGTCATCTTGACGCCGCCGCCCCTCCCGGCCATCGCCTGAGCCCCATCCGCCTCTTGAGTAACCCTCCCCGTAGGTCCGACCGGGGCCGTGACCCCTCCCCCGGCACCCGGGGCCGTGACCCGTCCCGCGACACCCGGCGCCGCGGCCTGGACCCGGCCAGGCCGTGACCCCTCGCCGCGACACCCGGCGCCGCGGCCTCGACCCGGCCGGGGCCGCTACCCGGGCCCCCGACACCCGGCCCGAGTCACGGCCGAAGCCCCGACGCCTGGCCCTGGTCCCGCGCCGCCATCCCACCAGCCCCGCCAGCCCC
>Ga0187855_10000836_pt1 | contig 25862 bp, 25 predicted proteins | sample June2016WEW_8_10_2_FD_132969 | JGI IMG/M metagenome (GOLD analysis project Ga0187855, IMG submission 132969) | Peatland microbial communities from SPRUCE experiment site at the Marcell Experimental Forest, Minnesota, USA - June2016WEW_8_10 | ecosystem: Environmental > Terrestrial > Soil >...
CACCAACCCCGAGCACCTCAAGGCGCTGGAGGATTGGCTGCGCTCCTACGGCCCCGAGGAGCTGTTCGACGCAAACGGCGGCCCCGCTCCCGAAGTCGCTGCGATGTGCCCGACGGGCGAGCGGCGGATGGGCGCCAACCCGCACGTCAACGGCGGGCGCATGCGGGTCGCGCTGCAGCTACCGGAGCTGAGCGCCCACGCGGTCGCGCTGCAGCGGCCCGGCGCCAGCACCGAGAGTTCCCTCGGCGCGGTCGGCGAGTACCTCGCCCAGGTGTTCGAGCTCAATCGCGAGCAGGCCAACTTCCGCGTGGTGTGCCCCGACGAGGTCGCCTCCAACCGGCTGGGGGCGCTGTTCAAGGTCGAGAACCACGCCTACGAGTGGCCGGTCGATCCCGAGATCAACCCCGACTACAAGCCCGACGGGCGCATCATGGAGGTGCTCTCCGAGCACAACTGCCAGGGCTGGCTGCAGGGCTACGTGCTGACCGGCCGCCACGGCATCTTCCCCTGCTACGAGGCGTTCATCCCGATCGTCGACGGGATGGTCAACCAGTACGGCAAGTTCTTGAAGATGTCGCGCGAGGAGGCGCCGTGGCGCGAGCCGGTCGCCTCGTTGAACTACCTGCTCACATCGGAGGGCTGGCGCCAGGATCACAACGGCTACTCCCACCAGATGCCGGGCTTCATCAACTCGATGCTCAACCGCCGCGAGGAGCACGCCCGCGTGTACGTGCCGCCGGACGCCAACACGCTGCTGGCGACCGTCGACCACTGCCTGCAGGCCACCAACTGCATCAACCTGATCATCGGCTCCAAGCTGCCGCTGGCGCAGTGGCTGACGATGGACGAGGCGCGCGAGCACGTCCGCGTCGGGGCCTCCGCCTGGGATTGGGCGAGCAACAACGACGACGGCGACCCCGACCTGGTGCTCGCCAGCTGCGGCACGATCCCCACAATCGAGCTGCTCGCGGCCGCCAGCCTGCTCAAAGAGGATGTGCCCGACCTGAAGGTGCGCTTCGTCAACGTCACCAACCTGTTCGCGCTTGCTGCCCCCGGCAAGCACCCCGACGCGATGCCCGCGGGCGCCTTCACCGAGCTGTTCACCAAAGGCCGCCCGGTGATCTTCAACTTCCACGGCTACCCCTCGGCGGTGCACCAGCTGATCCACCGCCGCCCCAACCAGGAGCGCTTTCATGTGCGCGGCTATGCGGAGGAGGGGACCACCACCACGCCGTTTGACCTGCTGGCGATGAACGGCGTCGATCGCTACCAGCTGGCGATCGAGGCGCTGAGCCGCGTGGACCTCGGGATCAGCGACAACATCGGCGGGATGTCGGGCGCGTTCGCGGTGCGCAACATCGGAGGAGCTCAGGAGGCGATCGCGAAGTACCGCGAACAGCTCGCCGAGCACCGGCGGTATGTGCGCGAGGTGGGCAACGACCCGCCGGAGCTGACCGACTGGGTGTGGCCGGGGTCGAAGGCGTGAACAAGACGTGGAGAGGACATGAGGTGCAGGGAGCGATGAGCAGGAGCAGGGACGCTGGGAGGGACCGGTGAGCGCAGAGGCTGCGCAGCAGGCCGACGCCCACTTCCAGGCCGGGGAGTTTCGCGAGAGTCGTGCGGCAGCGCTCGCGGCGCTCGCAGGTGCGCCCGAGGACGTCGAGCTGCTGCTCATCGCCGGGCGCGCGGGGGTGGAACTCGACGCTGAGGATGCCACCGAGCAGCTGCGGCGCGCGACCGAGCTGGCTCCCGAGAACGCCGACGCCTGGCACTACCTGGGGGAGGCGCTCGCCACCGAGGGGCGCATGGACGAGGCGGGCGAGGCCTTCCGCCGCGCCGTGGAGCTCAACCCGGCCGACCAGGTGGCGCTCAGCCACCTCGGGCACACCTCCGCCGCGACCGGGCGCGAAGAGGAGGCCGTCGGCTACCTCAGCCAGGCGGCGCAGAGCATGCGCGGGGCATCGACCGCGGCGATCAACCTCGTCGACATGTACCGCACGCTCGGCCACTACGAGGAGGCGCTGGCGCAGGCGCAGCGGATCGCCGAGGCCGAGCCCGAGGATCTGGTGGCCGCGCTCGACGTGGCCGAACTCAGCCTCGAGGTCGGACAGCTCGACGAGGCGGTGGCGGCGTTTGAGCGTCTGCGCACGCTCGACGACGTGCCCGGCCACGAGATCTACCCGCTGCACGGGATGATCGCAACCGCGATCAAGCGCGAGGATTGGCAGGGCGCGCTCGGGCTTGCGGGCACCGCGCCGCTCAGCGATCCCGAGGGCCGGACCCTCAATCTGATCGCCTTTCTCCAAGCGCAGGCGGGCGAACCGGCCGAGCAGGCGCCCTCGCGCGAGGAGGTAGACGTCGCGCTGAGCGCATCGCTACACGACTACCGCCGCATGCACGCCGACGATCGACGTCTCGCCACGGAAGATCTCCTTGGCTGAGCTCGCCACAGCCTCCCGCGCCGACGTGGTCGAGTGGTTTCGCTGCCCCTCGTGTGCGGCCTTCGTCTACCACAAGCGCCTGCGCCGCAACCTCGGCGTGTGCCCCGACTGCAACCACCACTTCCGGCTGCGCATCCGCGAGCGCTTGGGGCAGCTGCTCGACGAGGGCAGCTTCCAGGAGCTGAGCGGCGACCTGGAGATCCTCGACGTGCTCTCCTTCGCCGACTCCAAGCCCTACGTCGAGCGGATCGCGCAGGCGCAGAAGAAGAGCGAGACCAAGACCGGCGCGCTGCACGGCACCGGCACGATCGACGGCCTGCCGATCGTCGTGGCGGGCATCGACTTCTCGTTCATCGGCGGCTCGATGGGAGGCGCGGTGGGGGAGTCGATCACGCGCGCGGCCGAGCTGGCGCTTGAGACCCGCACTCCCCTGCTGGTGATCTCGGCCTCGGGGGGCGCGCGCATGCAGGAGGGGTGCGTGTCGCTGATGCAGATGGTCAAGACATCCCAGGCGGTTGCAAGGCTGGGGGAGGGGGGGGTGCTGTTTATCTCGCTGCTGACCGATCCTACTTACGGCGGCGTCAGTGCTTCCTACGCGACGCTGGGGGATGTCCTGATCGCAGAGCCAGACGCGCACATCGGCTTCGCCGGGCCGACGGTGATCGAGCAGACGATCCGCCAGAAGCTGCCCGACGGGTTCCAGACCGCCGGCTTCCTGCTCGAGCACGGGATGCTCGACCTGGTCGAGCCGCGCGAAGGATTGCGCCGCACGATCCGCAACCTGCTCGAGCTCCACGCCCGCGCCGAGGCGGCGCGTGGCGAGGACGCGGCGGCGCGCCAGGGGCGCCTGCCGGCTGTCGAGGGGAAGGCGCCGATCGTCGATCCCGAGCAGCTGCCGGCGCGCGACCCGTGGGAGATCGTCCAGCTCGCGCGTCATATCGACCGCCCGCGCTTCCTCGACCTGGTCGGCTTCGCCTTCGACGGCTTCCAGGAGCTGCACGGCGACCGGTGCTTCGAGGAGGACCACGCGATCGTCGCCGGCCTCGCGCAGCTGGGCGAGATGGCGGTGATGGTGATCGGCCAGCAGAAGGGCCATACGACCAGCGAGCTGGTCGAGCACAACTTCGGCATGCCCGAGCCCGAGGGGTATCGCAAGAGCATGCGCCTGATGCGCTACGCCGCGCGCTTCGGCCTGCCACTCGTGACGATCGTCGACACGCCCGGCGCCTACCCTGGGCTGGGGGCCGAGGAGCGCGGGCAGTCCAACGCGATCGCCGAATCGATCATGCTGATGTCGCGCCTGCCGGTGCCGGCCGTCACCGTCGTCACGGGAGAGGGCGGCAGCGGCGGGGCGCTGGCGATCGCCGCCGGGGACCGGGTGCTGATGATGGAGAACGCCTACTACTCGGTGATCAGCCCCGAGGGCTGCTCGACGATCCTCTTCAAGGACGCCTCCGCCGCTCCGCGCGCGGCGAAGGCGCTGCGCATCACCAGCCCCGAGCTGCTGCGTCTCGGCGTGATGGACGCGGTCGTGCCCGAGCCGCAGGGCGGCGCGCAAACCGACCCGGCGGCCGCCGGCGCCAACCTCAAGGCGGCGATCGTCGCCACGCTCGGCGAGCTGCTGCCGTTGAGCACCGACGAGCTGATCGCCCAGCGCTACGAGCGCTTTCGCAAGTTCGGCACCCCCGGGCGCCAGCCAACACTTCCGCCACTATCACAGGGGGAGACATCATGAGCGAGAACGAGAACACCCAAACCAGCCCCGACCGCGAGCTGATCGAGTCGGTGTGGGCCGAGGCCCGCGATCTGATCAAGCGCCTGGAGGGCAGCACCGTGCAGCGCTTTGCGGTCGCCGCCGGGGACTACAAGATCGAGATCGAGCGCGGAGCGCCGGCCGCGCCGGGTCTGCCGGGAACAGCCCCCGCCCCCCCTCCTCCTCCTTCCCTCAGCGGACCGGTCGCCACGGGGGCCGGCCCTGGCATGAGCATCGCTCCCGGCGCCCGCATGGCCTCCGGCGTGTTCACGATCGGGGATCTTGAGGCCGACAACCGGGTGCCGGTGCTGGCGCCCTTGGTCGGCACCTTCTACGGCGCTGCGCAGCCCGGCGCCAAGCCGTTCGTGGAGGTCGGCTCGAGTGTCGAGCCTGGGCAGACCGTGTGCATCGTCGAGGCGATGAAGATGATGAACGAGGTGTCCGCAGGCGAGGGCGGCAAGGTCGCCGAGATCGTCGTCGAGAACGGCGAGTGGGTTGAGTTCGAGCAGGTGCTGATGTATCTGGAGCCGGCAGATGACTAGCTCCGTCGAGCGCCCGGCGTCGCCGAGGAGCTGAGCCGATGTTCGAGAAGGTTCTGATCGCCAACCGGGGTGAGATCGCGCTGCGAGTCGCGCGCGCCTGTCGGGAGTTCGGCATCAAGTCGGTCGCGATCTACTCCACCGCCGACGCCGAGTCGGCCGTCGTGCGCTTCGCCGACGAGGCCGTCCACGTCGGGCCCCACCACCCCGGCAAGAGCTACCTGCACATCCCCAACGTGATCGGCGCCGCGCAGAAGACCGGCGCCGACGCGATCCACCCCGGCTACGGCTTCCTTTCCGAGGACCCCTTCTTCGCCGAGATCTGCTCCGACAACGGGATCACCTTCATCGGCCCTCGCCCCGAGGTGATGGAGAAGGTGGGCGACAAGGCGATCGCGCGGGACCTGATGCAGAAGGCCGGCCTGCCGCTCCTGCCAGGCACGATCGAACCCGTGCAGACGGCGGAGGAGGCGCAGGAGATCGCCGACGGGATCGGCTACCCGGTGATCATCAAGGCGGTCGCCGGCGGCGGCGGGCGCGGCATGAACGTCGTGCGCCGGGCAGAGGACCTCGTGCGCCTCTACACCACCACGCGCGCCACCGCTCAGGCCGTGTTCAAGGACAGCGCGGTCTACATCGAGCGCTACCTGGAGGCCCCCCGCCACACCGAGGTGCAACTGGTGTGCGACAGCCACGGCAACGGCGTGTACTTCTTCGAACGCGACTGCTCGGTGCAGCGCCGCCACCAGAAGCTGATCGAGGAGGCGCCCTCGATCCATCTCTCGGAGGCGCAGCGCAAAGACATCGGCGAGCGCGCCGTCGCCGGCGCCCTCTCGGTCGGCTACACCGGTGCCGGCACGATGGAGTTCCTGCTCGACCACGAGGGCAACCTCTCCTTCATGGAGATGAATGCCCGCATCCAGGTCGAGCACCCCGTCAGCGAGATGGTCACCTCCGTCGATTTGATCCAGGAGCAGATCCGCGTCGCCGCCGGCGAGCCGCTGTCGGTCGCCCAGGAGGACATCGTGCTGCGCGGCCACGCGATCGAGTGCCGCGTCAACGCCGAGGACCCCGACCGCGACTTCGCCCCGGCCGCCGGGCGCCTCGATGTGTACGTGCCGCCGGGCGGCCCGTGGACGCGCGTCGATTCGCATTGCTACCCGGGCTGGAACATCGCCCCGTTCTACGACTCTTTGATCGCCAAGCTGATCGTGTGGGCGCCCACGCGCCTTGAGGCGATCGAGCGAATGGACCGCGCGCTGTCGGAGTTTCAGATCGAGGGCCGCGGCGTGAAGACGACGATCCCCTTCCACCGCCGCGTGCTCGCCGACGCGCAGTTCCGCTCCGGTGATGTGACCACCGACTTCGTCGAGCACTTCCTCGCGGGCGAGGCGGTGATCGCGACATGAGCCGTCCGTTTGCGCGACATCGGCGAGCGCGATCTGCGACCGACCCGCGGCGAGATGTCCTGCTCGCGACCTGCGACCGACCCACAGCAAGGAGACTCCAATGAGCAGCGGTGAAGCCGCAGTCGAGATGTTGCCCGAGGTGCTTGACTATCTGGGCGAGCAGCGCACGCTGACGCTTGCCACCGCCAGCCCGAGCGGGGTTCCGCACGCCGGCAGCTTCCTCTACGTGCACGATGGCCCCGAGCTGTACTTCTGGACGAAGGCCCACACCACCACCGCGCGGCACATCGAGCAGAACCCGCTGGTGGCTTTCACGATCGATGGCCCCTCCGATGACCTGCAGAAGATTCGCGGGCTGCAGGGGACGGGGGAGTGCCGCGTGATCCTCAGCGGCGAGCAGATCGCGCGCGTGGCCGACCTCTTCGGACAGAAGTTCCCCGACCTCTCGCCGGGCACCACGATGACGATCTCGTTCTTCCGGATCGTGGCGAGCGAGCTGCAGTTCACCGACAACACCGACGCGGCGATCCATCAGCAGGAGGGCACCTTCGGCGTGGACTTCCATCGCGAGCGCGCCTACTCGGTGTTCAGCGACCTGCCTTTGCAGAGCGTCTCCAGCCTCACCGGCGAGCTGCAGCTGCTCAATTTCACCGCGGATGAGATCATCGCCCGCGCGGGCGGGCCGGCCGACAAGTTCTTCATCGTCGTCGAAGGCTCGGTCGCGGTCGACCGCGAAGGGGTCGGCGGCGAGGCTCCGGTGCTCCTCGGCCCCGGGCAGTTTTTCGGAGAGATGGCGATCCTGCGCGACCGGCCGCGCACGGCCACCCTGATGGCGCAGGAGCCAACGCGGGTGCTGGCACTCGACCGCGACACGTTCCGCGACATCGTCGCCGAGTCGCTGGGGACGACCAAGGACTTCGACGCGATCGTGCGCGAGCGGCTGCGCAGCCTCGACTGAGGGGCTCCCGCGAGCACGCGCCACGCTCATGTCAGCGCCAGCATTCAGCAGCAAGGACTTCCGCGACACGGTCGGCGCGTTTGCCACGGGCGTCACGGTGATCACCACTAGCGGGGAGGAGCACTGCTACGGGATGACCGCCAACGCCTTCTCCTCCGTCTCGCTCGATCCGCCGCTGGTTTTGGTGTGCACGATCGCGCGCTCTGAGGGCTCAGAGCACCTGCGGCGCAACGGGGTGTTCGCCGTCAACATCCTCGGCACTCACCAGGAGCCGCTGTCGCGCTACTTCGCCTCCAAGGACCGCCCCCGCGGCCGCGACGCGTTCGCCGAGGTCTCCCACCGTGTGGCCAGCAGCGGCTCGCCGATCCTCGAGGGGGCGCTCGCCTACCTCGATTGCCGGCTGCACGCCGAGCACGCGGCCGGCGACCACGACATCTTCATCGGCGAGGTCCTGGAGCTGGGCACGCGCGACGATGCCGAGCCGCTGATCTTCCACCGCGGGCACTACCGGCTGCTCGGGGCGGGGTAGAGCCTCGGGAAAGGGCCTGCGGACGGGGTCCGAGCTTGACTCCCATGATTTTGTGCGGATCAGGCCGATCCAATTGCACCGAACAACTTTGAGTGGATTCAGGCAGTCGAGCCGGCAAACGCCTCCAGCTTCTCCGGCGAGTCGGCGGCGAACACTTCGATGTCGCTGTCGATCTGACGCACCAGCCCGCCCAGCACACGTCCGGGGCCGAGCTCCAGCACCCTCGTGCAGCCCTCCCCGGCGAGCGTCTGCACGCACTGCACCCACAACACGGGGCTGGCGATCTGCGCCACCAGCGCCTGGCGCACCTGCTCGCCGGTTCTGATCACCGTGCCGGAGGCGTTGGCCACCAGCGGGACCTTGGGATCCTCCCACGTGAGCTTGTCCATCGCAGCTGCCATCTTGCGCTGCACCGGCTCCATCAGCTCGCTGTGGAAGGCAGCCGACACCTTCAGGCGCACCGCCTTGCTGGCGCCCGCCTCCTCGGCCAGCTCCAGCAGCCGCTGCACGCCTGCCTCCTCCCCGGAGACGACGGTCTGGCGCGGGCTGTTGAAGTTGGCGGGCGCCACGGTGCCGGCCTCGGAGGCGGTCTCGCACAGCGCTCGCACATCCTCGGCCGGCAGGCCGACGATCGCCGCCATCCCGCCCGGGCGCTCGGAGCCGCAGTTGGCCATCAGCCTCCCGCGCAGGGACACCAGCTCCATGCCCGCCTGCAGGTCCAGTGCGCCGGCGGCGACCGCCGCCGTGTCCTCGCCGAGGCTGTGCCCAGCGACGAAGTCGGGCTCCAGGCCCGACTCGCGCGCCAGCTCGTGGATCGCGAGCGAGAGCGCGAACAGGGCGGGCTGCGTCACGTCGGTGCGGGTGAGGTCCTCGATCGGGCCCTCCAGCGCGAGCTTGCGGATCGGCAGCCCCGAGGCCTCGTCGGCCAACTTGAAGTAGCGATCGAACAGCTCAGGGCGCGCCTCCAGCAGCTCCGTGCCCATGCCCACACGCTGCGAGCCCTGTCCGGGGAAAACAAATGCCGTTGCACCCATGTTCAGCGCTCCTTATCTCCGCTGCCGATTGTCGCTCGTCGCCGAGAAGCTAACGCAGATCGACCGCCGAAGCGCATTCGGGGGTTGCGCCCCTTCCGGTATCAAGCACATGACCCGGAGTGTCTGCCTGCAGAATGCGGCTATCGACGCGACAATCTATCCATTATCGCTGGATAGCTTGCGAAAAAATATGGTATTTCGCTATCATGCCTCCCGTGAATGACTCTCAGCTCAGGCGTTTGCTGGCCGAGCGCAGTCCTTGGCGGGCCAGAGAGGGATGGGAGGCCGACGACCCGGATCTGCGTGCGGCCGGGCGGCTTCCGCTGAGCTACGAGCCCGAGCCGCTCACGGGCATTCACGCACCCGGGCTGTATGTCCTGCGGGGGCCGCGTCGTGTCGGTAAGAGCCTTGAGCTCAAGCGCACCGTCGTGCGGCTGCTCGCGGAGGGCGTGGATGCGAAGACCGTCTTCTATTGCTCCTGCGACGGGCTCTCCAAGCAGGATCTCCGGCGGTTGGTGGCCCAGGGTCACAGTGTCAGCCGTACGTTGCCCGGGCCGCGCCACTGGCTGCTCGACGAGGTGACGGCCGTGCCGGGCTGGTCGCAGACGATCAAGGAGTTGCGCGATCAGGACACGACCTTTCGCGAGGCGTGCGTGGTGCTGACGGGATCCTCGGCGCGCGATTTGGAGCAGGCGCGCAAGGATCTGGCCGACCGCCGCGGGGGGGTCGCCGACTCCGACAGGCTGCTGCTGCCGATGGGCTTCCGGGCGTTCTGCCGGGCGCTGGAAGGTTTTGAGGAGCTGCCGTCACAGGTCTTCCGCCCCAAGGACTTCCTGAGCTCACAGGCCGAGCTTGCGATACTGGCTTTGGAGCCGTGGAGCGACGCGTTGGCGGATGCATGGGAGCTATTTCTCGATATCGGTGGCTTCCCGCGCGCTGTCGGCGAGTTTGTGGGAACCGGTGTAGTGAGCGACGGGTTTGTCCAGGGCCTGTGGGATGTCGTGCTGGGCGACGCTGTCCGCGCGGCGCCCATGTCCGAAGCCGACGTGGCGGCACTGCTCGACCGCCTGGTCGCCAACCTATGCAGCCCCGTCAACGCCTCGCGCATCGCGCGCGACGTCGGTCTCCCGGGACACCAGTCTGCGATCGACCGCATCGAGGACCTGGTGCGAGCGTTCCTCGCGTGGCGTTGTCATCGCGTCCGCGACGGCAGGCCCAATACCGCTGCGCAGCGCAAGCTGTACTTCGTCGACCCGCTGGTTGCGCAGCTTGCACATCGGCGCAACCCCGCCTTCCCCGCTCCGGACACCTCCAAGCTCACCCAACAGCAGATCGGCCTCGCCCTGTCCCGGGTCGTATCGCCGCACGCACCAGCTGCCTTTGTTCAGGCCGACCGGGTTATGTACGAGCGTACCGACACCGGCGCGGAGATCGACTTCGTCGGCGCAGATCTGGAGATTCCCTTCGAGTGCAAGTACACCGACGGCCATTGGCGCCAGGAGGCCCTCACGATGAAGGCTCGCTACGGTCGCGGCGTGATGGTCACGCGCTCGTCCCTGCTCACCGGGGTGGAGGAGCTGATATGGGCGATCCCCGCCGGCATCCTTGCCTGGCTGTTGGGGCCACAAGGCTAGCCGGCCCGGGGAATATCCTCGTCGGCCAGCTCGATCTCGCGCAGCCAGTTGGTGTCGACGTCGTACACGAAGCCACGCACTGTGTCGCGGTGCGCCAGGAACTGAGATTGGCGCACGCGCAGAATCGATTGGCGCACGTCCGCATCGACGTCGGTGAACGACTCGATCGCGAACGCCGGGGCCACGCCGGTCGCCTGCTGCAGCTCAGCGCGGAAGCCGTCGTCGGTCAGCGTCTGCATGCCGCAGTTGGTGTGGTGGATCAGCATAACCTCGCGCGTGCCCAGCTTCCGCTGTGACACCGCCAGCGAGCGGATCACGTCGTCGGTGACCACTCCGCCGGCGTTGCGCAGGATGTGCGCCTCACCGCCTTTCAAGCCGAGCGCCGCGAAGACGTCGATGCGCGAGTCCATGCACGTCACGATCGCCAGCTTGCGGTTGGGGCGCACGTCGAGGTGCCCGCCGGGCTGTGCATTTGCGAAGGCCTCGTTGTTGGCTACCAGCTCGTCGATTGCGTTCATCCACGGCAGCCTAACCGGATCGGTATAGGCTTGGCCGCTCATGCGACGCGAAGGAGGGTGTTTTGGATCTCGGACTTAGCGGAAAGCGGGCGCTCGTCACGGGCGGCTCGCGCGGTATCGGGCGCGCACTGGTGCTGGGCTTGGCTCAGGGCGGCGCCTCGGTTGGGGCTTGCTACAACCGCGAGTCCGACGACGTCGAGCGCCTGCGGGGCGAGCTGGCGCAGATCGGGGGCGCCAGCTTTCTCGCGCAGGCCGACCTCGCCAAGCCGGAGTCGGCGGAGGCGTTCGTGAAGGACACCAGCGAGCGCTTCGGCGGCCTCGACATCGTCATCAACAACGCCGGCGTGGTCAGCCACGCGATGATCGATCAGCTTTCGCTCGAGGAGTGGCATCGGGTGATCGACACCAACCTGACGGCCGTCTACCTCGTCTGCCAGGCCGCCCTGCCGGCGATGGGGGAGGGGGGGTCGATCGTCAACATCACCTCGGCCGTGGCGATGCGCGGGATGCCGGGCCGCGTGCACTACATCTCCTCCAAGGCCGGGCTGATCGGCCTGACGCGGGCCCTCTGCAAGGAGGTCGGCAGGCGGGGCATCCGCGTCAACGCGCTCGCGCCGGGCATCATCGAGACCGACCAAACCGGTGAGCTGGACGACGCCGGCCGCGTGCGTTACTCCGGTCTCGCGGCGCTCGACCGGCTGGGGCAGCCGGGGGAGATCGCGGATGTCGCGCTGTTCCTCGCCAGCGACCACGCGAGCTTCGTCTCCGGCGTGACGCTGAACGTGGACGGGGGGATCTGAGGGGGAAATCGAGGGGGGACTGCGGATGCCGTCGAACAGCGAGCTGTCAGGTGGGAGTCTGGCGCGGCGCCTGATCCCTTTCTATGCGATCTTGGCGGCGCTGTCGCTTGTAGTGGTGCTCGTCGTGATCGACAAGGGCGGCAGCGAGAAGGCGCCTCCCGCGATCGCGGGCGGATATGTCGCCAGCGCGCCGAGCGGCTGCCTCGGGCCGGCTCCCACGCCCGTGGGCGGGGCGCCACTGCCGGCTACGGCGCCCACGCAGCTGCCCCCGCCGGGACCTGCGTTCAGCGTCAGCCAGTCCGGGCAGTTCGTCAACCTCACCAACAGCCAGCGCACGCTGGGCGGTCAGCTGCGCCTCAAGCCGGGCGTCACTCCCGCCGGGGCTCACCGCCTCACGGGAACGGTCGACTGCATCTCCGGCAAGCAGCAGACGCTCAACGCGCTCGTGATGCCCGGGGTGAAGGGATCGATCGCCGGCACGCTCGGGGGCGCCTCGTTCGCGGCCACCCTCAAGACCCCGCCGCCCGCGCCCGGCGCGGCGCTACCGCGCACGCCGAGTGGGATCGGTGGCAAGTATGCGCTGTCACCCACCTCGACTTGCTTCGGCAGTTCGTTCACGCTGAACGGCAGCGGGTCGAGCTACACACTGGTTGCGGCCACCCACATGCTCGGGCGGGTCTCCTACTCGACCAAGACGAGCGCCGTCAGCGGCGATGTCGCGTGCTTGAAAGGCGGCTCCGTGCGCCTGACGGCGACGGCGAACGACATACTGCTGCAGAACGTCAAGCTGATTCCGCTGCAGGTGGCCACGCCCGTTCCGTCGTCCGCCAAAACGACCACCAAACCGGCGCTGACCACCCCTACGGGCCTGCCGCCGTCGGGCGAGCAGTTCACAGCGACCAAGCAGCGCAGCTCGTTCACCAAGCTCGTGGCCGCTTTCTTCCTCGCCGTGCTGATCGTGCTGATCGTCGCCCGGGCATTCGGGATGGTCGCCGTGCGGGTCGGCCAGCCGCGGGTTATGGGGGAGGTGATCGCGGGGATCGCGCTCGGACCATCGCTGTTCGGCCTGCTGGCCCCCAATCTCCAGGCGACGATCTTCGCGACCGACATCCTCCCCGCGTTTGGCGTCGCCGCCAACCTCGGATTGATCTTCTTCATGTTCCTGATCGGCATGGAGGTCGACCAGAAGCAGCTGAAGGGCAAGGCCATGCCTGCCGCGGCGATCTCCAACGCGAGCATCGCACTGCCGATGCTGCTCGGGATCGCCGCCGCGCTGCCGCTTTACAAGCTCCTGGGGCCCAACATCAAGTTCGCCGCGTTCGCGCTGTTCATGGGCGTCGCGATGTCGATCACCGCCTTCCCGGTGCTGGCGCGGATCCTCACCGAGCGGCGGATGCTCAAGGGGCAGGTCGGCTCGCTGACGATCGGCTGCGCCGCGATCGACGACGTCAGCGCCTGGTTCTTGATCGCGCTCGCCACCACGATCGCCGTCTCCGGCTCGTTTGGGGTCGTCGTGCGGACGATCGCTGAGGCGGTCGGGTTCGTGCTCGTGATGGCGCTGGTCGTGCGGCGGGTCCTCGCCCGCATGGCGACCGCGTTCGATGAGGTCGGGCAGATCCCCTCCGGGTGGTTCGCCGCGATCGTCGTCGGCGTGCTGCTGTCGGCCTACCTGACCGAAGCGATCGGCATCGACGTGATCTTCGGCGGCTTCATCATGGGGATGGTGATGCCACGCCACGCGCGCCTCACCGAGGAGGTCACGCGCCGGGTCGAGGACTTCGTCGTCACGTTGCTGTTGCCGATGTTCTTCGTCTACACGGGCTTGAAGACCAACGTCACGCTGCTCGACCGGCCCGAGTTGTGGCTGATCACCGCCGGACTGGTGGTGCTGGCGATCGCCGGCAAGCTCGCCGGGGCGGCGATCGCCGCACGCGTGTGCGGTTTCGACTCGCGCGCCTCGATGGTGATCGGCACGTTGATGAACACGCGCGGGCTCACCGAGTTGATCGTGCTCAACATCGCGCTCGAAGTCGGCGCGATCTCGAGCGTTCTGTTCACCGCGCTCGTGATCATGGCGATCGTCACCACGCTGATGACCGGGCCGCTGCTGAAGCTGCTCGACCCGCGCAACGAGTACGGCACCAAGATCGAGGACGAGCTCGCCGGCGCGGCGCTCGCCGCCGCCCGCGAGCATCCCGGCCTGCCGCTGGCGGAGCGCTCGATCCTCGTCGCCTCGCACACCGACACCGCGCTCGAGCGCCTGATCGAGCTGGCCGAGCCGCTGGCACGCTCGGCGCCTCAGCGCGAGCTGATCCTCACCCGTCTTGTCGAGCCCCCGCGTGGCGCCGGGGTGCGTGGCGGCCTGCAGTCGGAGAACCTGCAGCTCGAACAGGCCTCGCAGACGATCGCAGAAGCGCGCGAGCGCTTGGCCGCAGACGGTGTCCTCGCCAGGGGCGTCGCGCTCAGCTCCAGCCACCCCGGCACCGATCTCGCACACGTCGCCGAGCGCGAGCCGGTCGACCTGGTGCTGACCGAGGGGCGCCGGCGACTGATCGGCGAGAGCGTGCCGCTCGGGGACGTGAGCGTGCTGCTCGAACGGGCCGACTGCGACGTCGCCGTGCTCGTCGCGAAGGAGAGCGCCCCGTTGGATCTCGGGCCGGAGACACCGTTGCTCGTGCCGTTCGGTGGAGCCGAGCACGACTGGGCTGCGCTGGAGCTGGGCTCGTGGCTCTCCTCCGCCACCGGCGCGCCGCTGAAGCTGCTCGGCGCCGGGGGGCAGAGCGAGGACGGCAAGTCGGTCACCCGGATGCTCGCCGACGCCGGTCTGCTCGTGCAGCAGAGCACCGGGATCGCCACCGAGCCGCTGGTCATCGCGGGCGGGCGCGAGGGCATCGTGGCGGCCGCGACGGGCGCCGGGCTGCTCGTGATCGGGCTCTCCGAGCGCTGGCGGCGCGAGGGCCTCGGGCCGACCCGCTCGGAGATCGCCAAGGCCGCGCCCGCGCCGGTGCTGTTCGTGCGCCGCGGCACCCGCGCCGGCCTGTTCGCGCAGCGAGACAACGTCACCCAGTTCAACTGGTCGCGGGCGGGGCAGCCGTCGTTGAAGTAGGGGAGGGCACTGGACAAGCGCCGGCAGCAGGCAGGTCAGCTGCGTGGTGCTGGCTCCGGGCTGTGGCCGGAGTTCCGCGCGATCACGCAGGCAGCGGCAGTACGGCTGTCAGGCAGGTCGGCCCGCCCTCTTGTGAGCTCAGCGACAGCTCCCCACCGAGGAGGTCGGCGCGTTCGCGCATCCCGATCAGCCCGAAGCCCTCGCGCGGGCCATCGGGCATGAAGCCGCAGCCGTCGTCCTGCACCGTCACCTCCACATGCCGATGCAGCTGCCTCACGCTCAGCGTGACCTGCTCGGCTCCGGCGTGCCGGATGACGTTGCTGAGCGCCTCCTGGATGATGCGATAGATCGCGTCCTCCAGCTCGCGCGGGCGATCCCGTACGCCGAATTCGATGTTCAGATCGAGCGCGAAGCCCGCGGCGGCCGCCTGGCGTTTGGCCAGCGACTCGATCGCGGGGCCCAGCCCGAGGTCGTCAAGCGCGGCCGGGCGCAACTCGGTGATCAGGTCGCGCAGGCTGCGCGCCTCGGCGCCGATGTGCGAATCCGCGGTCTCCGCGGCGCGCCGCAGCGCGTCAGGATCGTCGCGTGCGAGTCCGGCCGCCAGCACCATGCGGGCACCGGCGAGGCCCTGCAAGGTTTGATCGTGCAGCTCGCGCGCCCACCGAGCTCGCGCCTGCTCGGCCGCGTCGATGCTCAATCGCAGGCGCTCGGCCGCGACCAGCCGCTCCACGCTCTGGGCGAGCTGCTGGTTGGCGCGGGTGAGCTGGTCGGCATAGAGCGACATGTGACGCTGCGCGCGCCGGCGCTCGGCGACGTCCTCGCGTAGCCGGTCGGCGAAGCGCCCCACCACGGCGCCGCTCACCAGCAGTGCCGCCCCGCGGGCTGTGTACCCGAGCACGCCGAGGTGGACGGTCTGGAGCACGCTCCAGGCGAACACCAGCCCGAGCGCCACGGCGGCGGCGATCACGCCTCCGCGCGTCCCGAACTCGATCGCCAGCAGCGTGATCGGCACCACGTAGAAATTGGCGATCAACGCATCGGCCGCTCACGCCGAGCTTATGCTGCAGGTTGGCGCGGTGTGTTTCGACCGTGCGGGGGCTTATGTACATCTGCTTGGCGATCTCCGTGTTGGTGTGGCCGAGCGCGACCAGTCGCAGCACCTCGATCTCGCGCTCGCTCAGCACTGCGGTGCCTCCGGCCTCGAGCGCCCACCCGCCGATCGCCGGATCGAGATACCTGCCGCCCTTGCTGACCATGCGGATCGCGCGCACCAGATCGGCGCGCGAGGCTTCCTTGAGCACATAACCCGCCGCCCCCGCGGCCCACGCCTGTTGTGCGAACGCGGGGTCGTCGTCCATCGTCAGGATCACGATGGCGCTCGCGGGCGAGGCCGCGTGCAGGGTGGAGAGCGTGCCCAGGCTGAGCTCGCGGCCCATGTGGAGGTCGAGTACGAGCACGCCCGGGGCTCGATCGAGCAGCAGGGCCTGCGTTTCCTCCAGATCGCTTGCCTCGCCGACGACACTGAAGCCGGCCTCGGCCTCGAGCATCATCCGCAGTCCGTCGCGCACGACCGCGTGATCGTCGGCGATTACGATCGTGAGGGGTGCGTCAACCCCAGTTACGGCCGGTCGAGGCCGGGCTGACAACGCACTACTGGGACTTTGTGAGTCCCTCACCCGCCTCATCGGAGGAGAAGGTGCCGTTGAAGATGTCGCCCGTGAACAGGTGCAGTTTGAAGTTCTCGGGTTCGTGGGCGTTCTCGAAAAACACGCCGAAGCGTTTGATCGCCTGGAGGTGGTACTCGGCCTCGGTGCTGGACAGCAGCTCGTCCTCGCCCTCCCAGAAGGTGATCGAGAGCGCCTTGCCCGTGTCGGGGTCGACCAGTGAGAGCGCGCCCTTGAACCCCTCGCGCGCCATCGTCACCGGCAGGACGTTCTCGTACCAAAGTTTGAGGCCCTCTTGCACCCGTCCCTCGGGCGCCTGGACGTGGGTCACGCGGCAGAACACATGCTCCCCCTTGTGTGTGGGTTGGACGAGATTGAAGCTCGCGCCGATCCTAGCGCGCTGTCGGAGGGGCTGCGATGTCCTCGCCCGTGAGGGTCGAAGGAGGTTGGGCCTCGCGGCCATGCCGACCGTCAGCCGGTGGCCAACGTATGTAGGATGCCTGCGGTGGTGCGCGCGACTCTGTACATGACGGTCAAGGAGGGTCGCGGGCCGGACTTCGAACGGGCCTGGCGGGCAATCGCCGAGCAGGTGAAGGCCGTTCCCGGGAACGTCCGCCAGACGCTCGCTCGAGACCCCGAGGACTCCGACAGCTTCGTCGTCACCAGCGACTGGAGCGACAGGGAGGTGTTCGGGGAGTTCGAGCGCAGCCCGGAGCAGGACGAGTTGACGGCGCCGCTGCGCGAGCTGCGCTCCTCGGCGCGCATGACGGTGCACGACGTACTCATCGACATAGAGGGTGGCGCAGACGGCTCCAAGCCGCCGAGCGGGGATCCTCTTCTTCAAACGGACGGAGGGGCGAGCTGAATGGCCGCACGTGTAATGGTTTTCGCCAAAATCAAGCGTGAGGACGCCGAGGCGTTCGAGGCGGCGTACGCGCAGGTCACCGCCAACGTGAAAGGCACGGCCGGGCACCTCGGCGACGAGCTGCTGCGCCGGCGTGAGCCGGCCGACCCAGACGGGGAGCCGCTCAGCTACATCCTGCTCAGCGAGTGGGAGAGCAAGGACGCCTTCCTGGCGTGGGAGGAGTCGGTGGCCCACGTCGCCAAGCGCTCGCCGATGCACCCTTACTGGGCGGGCACCAACGAACGGATCATCTACGACGTCGCCCACACGATCAAGCCAACCGCCTGAGGGGGTCTCATGTACGCACGCGTCAACACCACCGAGTGGAACCCCGAGAAAGTCGACGCCGGCATGCAGCTGACGGAGGAGAAGATCATCCCCTCCTACCAGGAGCATCCTGGCTTTCGCGGCTACATCCTGCTGACCGAGCCCGACGGCGGCCCGCACGCCGTGGCGATCACGCTGTGGGACAGCGAGGAGACCAGGGAGTCGAGCGCCGGCATCGCCCGGGCGATGGTCGGAGAGCTCAAGGATGTGCTGCAGGCACCGCCCAAAACCGACCACTACGACGTGCGCTTCTACGTGCAGGGCTAACGAAAGGAGGGGGTGTCATGGCGCAGTACTGGGCGCTCATGTGGGACATCAAGCCGGGTTCGCAGGACGCCGTTCGTCAGGCCTTCAAGGAATACGGCCGTCCCGATCACACGATCCGCGACGACGATGGCAATCCCGTCGGGACGCTGATCAGCACACAGGTGTTCATGAAGAACGACACGGTGATCAGGGTGGTCGAGACGACCGACGACGTGCCCCTGCCGGTGCTTGGCCAGCACATGGGTCGCCAGCCGGCGATCCGCGAGCTGGAGGACAAGCTCGACGAGTACGTCGCCGAGCCGCGCGACATGTCCACCAGCGAGGGCTCGCGGGAGTTCTTCATGAAGAGCACGATGGAGCTGCTGGTCACGCGGCGGCACGACGAATGAGCGGGGGGCCTCCCGCGAGACCGCCGGGGGCGCCGCCCCGACCGGCCGGTGGTGGACCCCCGGGCTCGCCGGGCGGTCCCCCCGGAGGTGGGCCGCCCGGACCAGGTGGGCCGCCCGGAGCAGGTGGGCCGCCCGGGGGGCCACCGGGCCCGCCGATCGTGGTGGACGAGCGGCGCGCGGCCGACTTCGCGTCCCTGTTTCGCCTCGACGGCCAGCGCGTGGTCGTCGTCGGCGGCTACGGCGGCATCGGGGAGGTCACCTCGCGCCTGTTCGCTGAGTGCGGCGCCGAGCTGATGATCGCGGGGCGCTCGCGGGAGAAGGCGCAGGCGCTCGCCGAGGAGCTCGCCGGGGCGGGGCACGTCGCGCACGGGGTGCGCGTGGACATCTCCAGCCGCGAGAGCGCGCGCGAGCTGATCGCGCGGGGCAGACGTGAGCTGGGTGGGGTGGACGTGCTCGTCAACCTCGCCGGGATCGACATCGAGGCGCCGGCCGAGCGCTTCGAGGAGGAGGCGTGGGACTCGCTGCTGGACATCAACCTCTCGGGCGCCTTCTGGCTCTCCCAGGCGGCCGGCGAGGCGATGATCGACGCCGGCCGCGGCGGGCGCATCATCCACTACTCGACCACGCGCAGCGTCGCGGGCGCGCGCCGCGGCTTCGCTGGGTACGCCGCCTCCAAGGCCGGCCTCAACGGCCTGATCCGCCAGCTCGCCACCGAGTGGGGCAAGCACCGCATCACCGTCAATGGGGTCGCGCCCGGGTTCGTCCCGACCGAGCTCGTGCGCGAGGCGGCGTCTGATGATAGGTTCGTGGCGATGATGCTCGGACGGATCCCCTTCGGCCGCTTCGGCGAGCCGGTCGAGCTGGCGAGCACGACGCTGTTCCTTGCCTCGCCGGCGGCCAGCTTCGTCACCGGGCAGGTGCTGTTCGTCGACGGCGGCGTCACCGCGAGCTCTTGACGATGTCCTCCCCTACCGCCGATAAGCAGCGGATCGCGAGTTCCTGACGATGTCCCCGTCTCCGGCCGACAAGCAGCGGATCGCGTACATCGGGCTCGGTGTGATGGGCAACGGCATGGCCTGCCGGCTGGTCGAGGCGGGGTATGACGTCAGCGTCTACAACCGCACGCGCGCCAAGGCAGAAGAAGTCGAGAAGCTTGGCGCTCGCGTTGCCGACTCGCCCGCGGACGCGGCGCGCGAGGCCGATGTGGTGATGCTCAGCCTCGCCAACCAGGAGATCGTCGCGCGAATGCTGTTCGACGCCGATGGGGTGTTCGAGACCCTCGGGAAGGGTGGCTACATCCTCGACATGAGCACCGTCCCGCCCGACTTTCCCAGGGAGGTCGCGGCGCGCGCGGCCGAGGCCGGCTACCACGCGCTCGATGCGTGCGTGCTCGGCAACCCGATGCACGCCCGTCAGGGCGAGATGCGGGTCATGGCCGGCGGCGAGGAGGGGGACTTCCGGGCAGTCGAGCCGCTGCTTGAGGTGCTCGGCAAGGAGGTGACCCATGTCGGCGGCAGCGGCATGGGCGCGACGATGAAGCTCGTCCTCAACATGCTGATGGGGGTCCAGATGCCCGCGCTCGCCGAGGCGGTCGTGTTCGGCGAACGCGCCGGGCTGGAGCGCGAGAAGGTGCTGGAGATGATCGCCAAGAGCGGCTACAGCTCGCCGGTGATGAGCTTCCGCTGCGCGATCATGGGGCAGCGCAACTTCGAGCTGGCGGCGTTCAAACTCGGGCTGATGCGCAAGGACATGACGCTCGTGCTCGGCGAGGCGCAGAAGGCGGGCGTGCCGATGCCCGTCACGGAGAGCGCCCACGCGATGCTGACAGCCGCCCAGCAGCAGGGGCTCGGCGACCTCGATGTGGCGGCGATGCTCGCTTTCCAGGAGCGGATGTCCGGAGTGCACGAGTACCCCTGGCCCGTCGCCGATGCCGAGGATGGTGGGGCCGCGACGTGACCGTCGAAGGCCGGGGGAGCACCGTCGGGATCGTCGAGGATGGTGCTTTGGCGTGGGCTCCCAACGGAGCCACGTCGTGATCATCGACGTCCACGGGCACATCACCCACCCCGAGCTGTTCAAGCGCTACCCGATGCCGCCCGCGCTCGCGGACATCGAGGGGATGCTCGACCGCAAGTCAGAGGCGGGGATCGGCGTGACGATCGTCGGCAGCCCGGTCGGCTTCGGGACGATGAGCAAGCGCGGTCACGACAACTACGCGCAGTCGGCCGACGAATTGAAGTCCTTTCACGAGTGGCTGGCCGAGACCGTGCGCAAGCATGCTCCGCGGCTGGCCGCCTACGTGTACACCAACCCGTTCGGTGACTCCGCGCTGCTTGAGCAGACCGCGCAGACGGTGCGCGACGGTGGGTTCGTCGGGCTGATCGTCAACACCAGCATCCACGGCGAGTATCTCGATTCGCCGCGTGCTGACGAGTTCTTTGCGATGGCGGCCGAGCTCGGCAAGCCGATCTTCCTGCACCCACCCGCCGAGCCGGTGGGCAGCGACAGCATCGAGGACTTCCGTTTGGTTGAGCAGGTCGGGCGGTTCATGGACGTCACCGTCGGCCTGGCGACGCTCGTGTTCGCGGGCCGGCTGGAGCAGCATCCCGACCTCGAGCTGATCGCGGCCACGGCGGGCGGCGCGATCTCGCTGCTGGCGGGGCGTATGGACCAGGCCTACCAGCCGCGCCACTGGGCCGGCGGCGGTCCGCCCGGTGGTGGGGGGCCTCCTGGTGGCGGACCCCCCAGCGGTGGGCCTCCCAGCGGTGGGCCTCCCAGCGGTGGGCCTCCCAGCGGTGGGCCTCCCAGCGGTGGGCCTCCCAGCGGTGGGCCTCCCAGCGGTGGCCCCCCGCCGATGGCGCAGTACACCAACAAGATCACTCAGCCCCCGAGCACGTATCTGCGGCGCGTGTATGTCGACACGGCCAACTCCAGCGTGCCCAACCATCTCGCCAACCTGGAGCTGATGGGCGCCGATCGCATGCTATTCGGCACCGACTCGCCACCGCTAGCCACGCCGCTGCGGGACGCGATCGCGAAGGTCGAGGGATTGCCGATCTCCGTGGCCGAGAAGCAGGGCATCCTCGAGCACAACGCACGGCGGCTGTTCGCGCTGTGACCAACTCCAATAGGATCGCGCTGTGCCCGAGCTGACGCTGGTCATCGTCGAGGGAACTCAAGCCGGAGGCGAGGTCTCGCTGACGTCTCTCACGCTGCTCGGTCGTGACCCAAGCGCCGACCTGATCATCCGGGACCCCGACGTATCCGCGCGGCACGCGTCGCTGACGCCGCTCGCCTCTGGGTTTGCGATCGAGGACCTCGGGTCCACCAACGGCACGTTTGTCAACGGCGAGCGCCTCGCCGCACAGCAGGAGCTCGCGCCGGGCGACCAGATCCAGCTTGGCGCCACGGTGCTCGAAGTGCGCGGCTCGGCCGCCTCCGCCATCCCCGCGGTGCAGCGCACGCGCGTGAAGCAGATCCCGGTGCTGCCGGTGCTCGTATTTCTCGCCGGCCAGCTGCAGGGCACGAAGCTGCAGGCCGGGGCGCAGCTCGTCGTCGGGCGCGAGCTCGGCGCCGCGGACGTGATCCTCGATCGCGATGAGGCGGTCTCACGCCGGCACGCCGCCTTCTCGCCCGCCGGGGGTGGGCTCACGATCCAGGACATGGGTTCGACCAACGGCACGCTCGTCAACGGCCGGCGCCTGACCGGCACCGCGGCGCTCGAAACCGGCGACCGAGTGCAGATCGGCGACACGGTGATCGAAGTGCAGCTGCCGGGCGCGCGCGCGGTGGAGCCGGCGGCGCCCGCCGCCGAGACCCCCAGCGGTGGGGCCCACCCCAACACGGTCGAAGTCGAGGATCTGGTCAAGGAATTCCCCGGAGGCCACCGCGCGGTCGATGGGATCAGTCTGTTCGTCAACCCCGGTGAAATCTATGGCTTCCTCGGGCCCAACGGGGCGGGCAAGTCGACCACCGTTCACATCCTCACCACGCTGCTGCCCGCGACCTCGGGAGCCGCACGGATCGCTGGCTTCAACGTGATCGGGGAAGGCAGTCGCGTGCGCTCCACAATCGGGGTGGCGCTGCAGGCGGCCGCGCTCGATATGCACCTCAACGCGTGGGAGCACATGGAGATGCAGAGCGCTTTGCACGGGATCCCCAAACGGCAGCGGCGCAAGATCGCCGAGGAACTGCTCGACCGGGTGGCGCTCACCGACGCCGCCGGGCGGCTCGTGGGCGGGTACTCGGGCGGGATGAAGCGGCGCCTCGACCTCGCGCTCGCGCTCGTGCATGGGCCGCGGGTGCTGTTCCTCGATGAGCCGACCACGGGCCTCGATCCGCAGAGCCGCACCGCGCTGTGGGAGGAGGTTGCGAGGTTGGTGAGGGAGGAGGGGATGACTGTCTTCCTCACCACCCAGTACCTGGAGGAGGCCGATGTGATGGCCGACCGGGTGGGGATCATCGACCACGGCGAGATGGTCGCCGAGGACACCCCCACAGCGCTGAAGGCCGAGATCGGCCGGCCCACCGTCGAGGTCGTGCCGGTCGAGCGCTCCGACTTCGCCGCCGCCAGCGAGGTGCTCACCCGCTTCGGGGAGCTCGCCAGCTCCACCCACGGCGGCGTCGCGGCGCGGCTGCGTCCGGGGATCGACGATCTCGCCGACGTGATCCGCGCGCTCGACGAAGCCTCGATCCGCGTGACCAACGTGCAGCTCCATGCTCCCACGCTCGACGATGTGTTCCTCGTCAAGACCGGCCGCTCGCTCGAGGGCGCCGCCGAGGAAGCGGCCGCCCAGGAGGAGCCGGGCGTCCTCGAGCAGCTGAACGCCGGCTCGGGCATTGAAATCGCAGATGCGGTCCAATGAGCGCCTCGCTCCACGCGCTCCGATGAGAACGCACGGCTCGGCACAGACAGCGTCGTCGCCGGGCACGATGCCCGGCGCGCGGGCGCATGGGGCGCAAATCACCCGCGCGGACGATCGCAAATGAGCTCCTCGCTCAACGTTCAGATTCGCACGCTCGCAAAGCGCTCGATCAGGCGCACGTTGCGCCAGCCGGTGCTGGTGGTGCCCAATGTGATCTTCCCGCTGTTCATGCTCGCGGTGCTCTCCTCCGCGGGCAAAGAGATCACCGACGTCAAAGGGTTCCCCACCAAGTCCTACATCACGTTCATCATCGCCGCCACGCTGATCCAGGGCGCCGCCGGTGCGACCACGCTCGCTGGCAATTCGCTGGGCAACGACATCGAGACGGGCTTTCTCAGCCGTCTCGCGCTGACCCCGGTGCAGGTGCCCGCGCTGGTCGCCTCGCAGCTCGCGGGCGTGGCGGTGCTCGGCTTTATCCAGTCGGTGCTTTATCTCGTCGTCGGCCTGGCCGGCGGCGCGACGATCAAGGCCGGCGTCGGCGGTGCGCTGGTGGTGCTGCTGTTCGTGCAGCTGACGATCCTCGCGTTCGGCTCGATCGGCCTGCTCGCCGCCGTGCGCACCGGCTCAGCCCAGCAGGCCCAGGGCGTGTTCGTGATCGGGCTCGGGCTGCTGTTCATGTCCTCGATGATCATGCCCCGCAACCTGATCACCTCCAGCTGGTTCAAGACCGTCGCCACTTACAACCCGATGTCCTACCTCGTCGAGGCCCCCCGCAGCCTGTTCATCACTGGCTGGGACGCGCAGTCGCTGGAGCTCGGCACGGCGATCGCGGCTGCGGCCCTGGTCCTGTTCCTGGCGGCGTCGACCGCCAGCCTGAGATCGAGGATCTTGCGATGAGCGTGATGGTGAGCGTGCGATGAGCGCCCGCTCCGTGTCGGTCGCCCAGGGCGTCGCCTACCAGTGCACCCGCAAGCTGATCCGGCTCCCGCCGAAGCTGCTGCCCTCGCTGCTGCTGCCGTTGTTCATGTTCGCCGCCTTCGGCGGCGCTCTGGGGGCGGTGGGCAGCACCCGCGGCTTCGGCTACTACAACTACACCGCGTTCGTGTTCGTGTTCGTGGTCTACATGGCCGCGATGTTCGCCGCCGTCTTCACCACCTTCGACATCGCCGCCGACTATGAGAGCGGCTTCGGGCACCGGATGATGCTCGCGGCGCCGCGGCGTCTGGCGATCGTCGGCGGCTACCTGACCGTGTCCCTCTGGCGTGGCCTGCTCAACATCGTGGTGGTGTTCGCGATCGCCTTGGCGACGGGCATGCCCGTCAAGGGCAACGCGCTCGACATCGCCGCACTGATCGTGCTCGCGCTGCTGCTCAACATCGCCACCACGCTCTACGGCGCGGGCATTGCGCTGCGCTTTCAGAGCACCGCCTCGGGCGTGCTGATCCTGATCCCCACGTTCATGCTGTTCTTTCTCTCTCCCATCTTCATCCCCCGCCACCAGCTCTCCGGCTGGCTGCGCGACGCCGCCGACGTCAACCCGCTCACCCCGGTGCTCGAAGCGGGCCGGGGCTTCCTCGCCGACGATCCCATCAAGGTCGCGCTCGCGTTCGCGGCGCTCGTCGGGCTGATCCTGGTCTTCTCGGTCTGGGTCGTCGGCGGCATGCGCCGCGCGGAGCGGGGCCCTGGGGGCGGCTCCTCGCGTGGGCCTCGTTCGCGGGGTCCCCGTTCACGCGGTCCACGAGGCCGTGGCGGAGGATAGTGTGACTCGTCGGCGCCACAGCTGGTGGGTCCGTGGCCGGGGATAGTGTACGTCTTCCACACCACAGGCCACGGGGTTTGGCCTGAGCGAGCGGGTGTGTGAATGATCACAACCATGAGAGGGAACCGGTGAGCGGACTCGTCAATTATGTGCTCGAGGGCGACATCGCGAACATCGCAATGGACGATGGCAAGGTCAACGCGTTCTCGCTGAACATGCTGGGGGCATTGCACGAGGCGTTCGACCGCGCCGAGCGCGACGGAGCCGTCGTCCTCCTTCGTGGCCGCGAAGGCTACTTTTCGGCGGGCTTCGACCTGCAGGTCTTTGCCGGCGGGGACGCCGAGCGGATTGTCGAGATGCTCCGGCTGGGAGCGACCCTTGCGCAGCGGATCATGGGCTTCCCGGCGCCGGTGTTGATCGCCAGCGACGGTCACGCCGTCGCGGCGGGAGCATTCATGCTGATGGCGGCGGACGTGAGGATCGGGGTGGACGGCGACTTTCGAGTTGGCCTCAACGAGGTGCAGATCGGGCTGACGATGCCCAAGTTCGTGATCGAGCTCGCGCGCCAGCGGCTGCACCCCGGTCACCTGGCGCGCGCGGTGATCGACGCCGCGATGTACACACCCCGAGAGGCCGTGCAGGTCGGCTACCTCGACCAGGTCGTCCCGGTGGCCGAACTTGGCGAGGCGGCAAAGGGTGAGGCGCAGCGACTCGCCGGCCTGAACCGTGCCGCGCATACGGCAACCAAGCAGCGGGTACGCTCGCCGTCGCTCGCTGCGATCGGTGCGGCAATCGAGAGCGAGATGAGCGTCAAGGCGCTGAGCGGCGCCAGCACGCCGACATAGGACCTATCCCGGTAGAGGACGTGCGTCCGGGGCGTTCGATGGCCAAGCAGGGCAAGGACGCAGGGGCGAAGGCGTGGCAGCGCCACGTCGAGCCCTGAGGACGCAGCCATGCGCCGGCCAG
>Ga0187855_10000838_pt1 | contig 25800 bp, 22 predicted proteins | sample June2016WEW_8_10_2_FD_132969 | JGI IMG/M metagenome (GOLD analysis project Ga0187855, IMG submission 132969) | Peatland microbial communities from SPRUCE experiment site at the Marcell Experimental Forest, Minnesota, USA - June2016WEW_8_10 | ecosystem: Environmental > Terrestrial > Soil >...
CGTGCAGCGCTCGGGCACCACGTTGATCGCCGAACCGCCCGCGATCGTGCCGACGTTGGCGGTCGTGTGCGCGTCGATCCGGCCGAGGCGCATGTCGGCCACCGCACGCGCGGCGGCGAGGATCGCGCTGCGGCCCTCCTCCGGACGCACGCCCGCGTGGGCGGCAGCGCCGCGGAAGGTCGCCTGCAGGCGGTGGTGAGTCGGCGCGGAGAGCACCAGCTCGCCGATCGGGGAGGCGTGATCGAAGACGTAGCCGAAGCCGCTGCGCAAACGCGTGCGGTCGAACGCGCGGGCGCCAGCCAGCATGCGCTCCTCGCCGACGGTGAACAGCAGCTCGATGTCCACCGGTGCACCCTCCCGGCGAACGCGGCGGGCCAGCGCAAGCAGTACCGCGACGGCGGCCTTGTTGTCGGCGCCGAGAATCCCCTCGTTGGCGTTCTCCCAGAAGCCGTCGCGCAGGACAGGCTCGACGGGGGCCTGCAGCGGCACAGTGTCCATATGCGCGCACAGCAGGATGCACTGCCGCTCTTTGCTGGAGCCTCGCGCGGACGGCGAGGCAGCGATCCGCGCGAGCAGGTTGCCGCAATCCGAACCGGTCGCCGCGGCGGCGTCATCCTCGTGCACCTCGATCCCGAGCGCACGCAGCTCCTGTTCGATCCTCCGCGCGCAGGTACGCTCCTGCCCGGAGGGACTCTCGATGCGACAGAGCTCCGCGAAAATGTCGTGCAGGCAGCGGCGCTCGAGCTCGTCAGCGCGAGAGGACGCGCTCACCGGTTCTCGGCGAGCATCGGCGATCGGTCGGGCTCGATCTGCCCACCATCACCGTGACCACTACCACCGCCCGCATGCCGAAGCCCTGCGGCAACAAACTCGCGGAACAGCTGCGCGGGACGCTCGGGACGGGACTTGAACTCCGGGTGGAACTGCGAGGCGACAAAGAATGGGTGATCTGGCAGCTCGATCGTCTCCACCAGGCGCTCGTCGGGCGAGGTGCCGCAGATACCGAGGCCGGCGTTCTGCAGTTGGCGGCGCAGCAGGTTGTTGACCTCGTAGCGGTGACGGTGGCGCTCATACACAACCGCCTCGCCGTAGATCGCCCGGGCGCGGGAGCCCTCGTGCAGCTTGATCGGGTCGGCGCCCAGGCGCATCGTGCCGCCGAGGTCGGCGATCTCCTTCTGCTCGGGCAGCAAATCGATCACCGGGAAGGGAGTCTCGAGGTCGAACTCGGTCGAGTTGGCACCCTCCATGCCAGCCACATGGCGCGCGAACTCGGCTACCGCCACCTGCATACCCAGGCAGATGCCCAGGTAGGGGATGCCCTGCTCGCGCGCAATCTGCGCGGCGGCGATCTTGCCCTCGATCCCGCGCCCACCGAAGCCACCTGGGATCAGGATGCCGTCGACTTCGCTCAACAGCCCGCGGGCGCGCTCGCGATCCTCGCGGCTGTGGCTGCCGGCGCCCTCCAGCCGTTCGGAGTCCACCCACTCGATCTGCACGCGCGCGTCCTGCAGTGCGGCGGCGTGGCGCAGCGCCTCGGACACCGACAGGTAGGCATCCTCCAGCTGCACGTACTTGCCGACGAGCGCGATCCGCACGGTATTAATCGCCCGCCCACCGCCCCCACCAGCCCGCTCGGCGCGCTCGATCGGCTCCGTCCAGCTGGCGAGGTCGGGCTCGGGAGCCTCCACGCCGAAGTGCTCGAGGATGAAGTCATCCACGCCCTGGTCGCGGAAGGTGAGTGGCACCTTGTAGATGTTGTCCACGTCACACGCCGACACGATCGCGCTCACCGGGAGGCTGGCGAACAGCGCGATCTTCTTGCGGATCTCCTGCGAGAGCGAGCCCTCCGAGCGGCACATCAGCATGTCGGGGGCGATCCCGATGCGGCGCAGCTCGTTGACGGAGTGCTGGGTGGGCTTCGTCTTCAGCTCACCAGCGTGGCCGATGAACGGCACCAGCGTCAGGTGGATGAACATGCAGCGCCGCCGCCCCACGTCGACGGGAAACTGGCGGATCGCCTCCAAAAACGGCAGCGACTCGATATCCCCGACCGTGCCGCCCACCTCGGTGATCACGAAGTCCACGTCGCTCGACTGCGCGATCAGTGCGATGCGCTGCTTGATCTCATCGGTGATGTGAGGCACCACCTGGACGGTGCCCCCGAGGTAGTCCCCACGGCGCTCGCGGCGGATCACCGTGTCGTAGATCCCCCCCGCGGTGACGTTGGAGGCGCGCGAGGTGTTGGCGTCGGTGAAGCGCTCGTAATGACCGAGGTCGAGATCGGTCTCGGCGCCATCCTCGGTGACGAACACCTCCCCGTGCTGGTAGGGGGACATCGTTCCCGGATCGACGTTGATGTAGGGGTCAAACTTCTGCAGCCCCACCGTCAACCCGCGTGCGACCAGCAGCCGCCCGATCGACGCGGCGGCGATTCCCTTCCCCAGCGAGGAGACGACGCCACCGGTGATGAAGATAAACCGGGTCTTGGCCGGCGGGTCTGCGTGGCGGTCTGGCGCGGGGCGACTCATCTCCTGCCTTGAGAGTCTATCCCCCGCTCCCACGGAACTCTCGCCGGCCGCTGCAGAGAGCCAGCCAGCCGTCGCACAACCGCGGAAACCGCAGGCGCAGGCGACAATGGAGAGAGCGAGGTCGCGCTCAAGCTGCCTTGCGCAGCTCGCGCGCGTGGCGGCGCGCGGCGGGGTCGCGCTCAGGGGCACCCAGCATCCTTACCAGCTCGCTCAACACCTCACGCTCGCCGAGTCGCTCCACCCGCGTGCTGGTGCTGCCGGCGATGGCGTCCTTGACAACCGTGAAGTGGCGCGCCGCCAGCGAAGCGATCTGGGGCAGGTGAGTGATGCACACCACCTGGCGAGCGCCCGCCAGCTCGCGCAGGCGCTCACCGACCGCGCGGGCGGTGTGGCCGCCGATGCCGGTATCCACCTCGTCGAACACCAGCGTCGCCTCCGAGCCGCTGTTGGCGACCGTCATCAACGCCAACATCACCCGCGAGAGCTCCCCGCCGCTGGCGATCTCACGCAGCGGGGCGGCAGGGACGCCGGGATTGGGGGCGATCATCAGCTCGACGCTGTCGCCGCCGGCCGGTCCGGGCTCGCGCGGGGACAGCTCAACGGCGAACGCCGCGTCGGGCATCGCCAACGCGGCGAGCTGCTCGCGCACCGCCTCCGCCAGGCGCGGCGCGGCCTCCTCGCGCGCGGCTCGCAGCTCCATCACCTGGGTCTGCAGGGTGGCCTGCGCGGCTTGCAGGCGCCCCCCGACCTCCTCCATCGCCACCGCCGCGCCCGTCAGCTGCTCGCGTCGCTCGCTTGCGCGCTCGGCGTGCTCCAGCACCGCCGCCACGGTGGGGCCGTGCTTGCGCAACACCCGTTCCAAGGCGGCGAGACGCTCTTCCACCCCCTGCAGCCCCGGCGCCGCATGCTCATCTGTCTCCCCCGCGCCTGCCGCCTCCCCCGCCAGCCGCTCGCCGTAGTCGCGCAGCTCGCCGGCGAGATCCCCCGTCTCGATCGCCAGCGCGCCGGCGCGCACCGCGAGCACGTCGAGCGCGGGGTCCACCCCTTCGAGGGGATCGAGGCGCGCGGCCGCCTCAGCCGCCAGTGCCGTCGCCCCGGGCGCGTCGGAGCCGCCGTCGTCGCCCTGCCCACCGGCCAGCGCTTCGGCGGCGGCGGACGCGGCCGCGAGCAGCGCATCGAGGCGGCGCAGGCGCTCGCGCTCGGCGCGCAGCTGCTCGAGCTCGCCCTCCTGGGGGGCGAGTGCGTCGAGCTCGGCGAGCTCGTGCTCCAGCAGGTCGAGCTCCTGCTCGCGTGCTCCATCCAGCTCACGTAGGCCCTCCAGCTGCTCGCTCAGCTCCCGCGCCTCACGATAGGCGGCCGCGCAGGCGGCGCGTCGCACGGCCTGTGCGGCTCCGGTGAAGCCGTCGAGGATCTCCAGCTGCGCGGCGGCGAGCGTCAGCTTGCGGTGCTCGTGCTGGCCGTAGAAGGAGAGCAGCGCCTCACCGACCGTGCGCAGGTCGGCCACCGCGATGGTACGGCCGTTCAGGTACGCGCGGGTGCGTCCGTCGGCCCCCACGCGCCGCGCCAGCACGACCTCCTCGGCGTCCCGTGCCAGCAACTCCCCGTGATCGCCGCTGTGCAGCTGTGCCCACAGCGCCGGAGAAGGCGCGAAGGCGCCCTCGACGTATGCCTCGCTCGCGCCGGGCCGCACGATGCCTGCCTTCGCACGGCCGCCCAGCAGCAGATCGAGCGCGTGCGCCAGCACCGTCTTGCCGGCGCCGGTCTCGCCCGTAAGCACGTTCAGCCCCGGCGCCAGCTCCAGCTCGGCCCGCTCGATCAGCAGCAGATTCTCCACACGTAGCTCCTGTAGCACGCATGCAGGTGTATCAGTGGGCACCGACGGATTGGTGGCGCGGCGGCGGATGCCCGCGGGAGACAGGCACATAGACTTGCGTTCATTGACTACCACGTGGTTACACTCACCCCCCGCACACGGCATGGTTGCCAGCGAGATCGATGACACCGAGCGTCCCCTGCGGGGGTCGATCGAGTATCTCTCGCACGATGCTCTGCGCGAGCGTTTGGAGGAGGAGGCCAACCGCGCCGCCCGCCACCACACCGCGCTCAGCTGCCTTTTGCTCGACATCGAGGATCTGGCCGCGCTGCGGCGCGCGCACGGCGACCTGCTCGTCGAGCAGGTGCTTGCATACGTGGAGCTTGCGCTGGGCCGCGAGCTGCGCCGCTTCGACCGTGTGGGGCGCCCGTCCGAGGGCGAGTTGCTGATCGTGCTCCCCGGCGCCGACGCGCTGCGCGGGGAGGTCGTCGCGCGGCGGATGCTCGTGCGCCTGCGCTCGATCAAGTTGGAATCCTCGGGTCATCGCCGCTCGCTTCAGGTCGCGGTGGGGCTCGCGCCGTGGCGCGCCGGGATGAGCGCGAGCGCGCTGCTCGATGAGGCACGCCTGGCGGCTCGGCTCGAGCGCTCCGACAACGGCCTTGCGCACGTCGTCGACGGGTAGGGCTCGCGTCTGGTGGACACGTCGACGCCGCCACCCACCCATATTGTGGGTAGAGCCTGATCGCGGCTCCAGAGCCGCGGGCGCCCGCTGTCGCGTAGCGGATACGACCCCCCGAGCGGATAGGTTTCCCGGATGCTCTCCGGCTCCGAGCTGTGGCTTCTGCGCCTGATGGCCGATCGCGGCCTCGCGCTGCTCGACGCCACCACGCTTTTGATGGTGATCGAGGAGCGCGCCGAGCTGCGCGTCGCCGCCGCCTCCGGCACCGGCACGCCGCGACTGCGGGTGGTGCCGGTGCAGGGCTCCGCTCTGGGCGCCCTCTACCTCGCCGGGCGGCCCGTGGCGCTCGACCGCCCGCGCGGGCAGGAGGCGGCGTGGCTTCACGAATTGGGCTTGGAGGCGCGCGCCGCCTTGGTCGAGCCGCTCAGCATGGACAGCCACGGCGGCGGCCTCGTGATCGCGCTGCGCACCGGCGGCGGCTTTCGCGGCGCCGACCGCGAGGCGCTGTCCGCGTTCGCCGCGAGCGTCGCCCAGCGGTTGGCGGCCGAGCGCTCGGTCGAGATCGAGCGCCTGCGCTTCGGCATGGAGGCGCGCGAGCGCGAGCGCACCCGCTGGGCGCGCGAGATCCACGACGAGACCGTGCAGGGCCTGGGCGTGCTGCGCCTGAAACTGGCTGACGCGCGCGACCGCCACGACGAGGCGGCGCTCAGCGAGGCCGTCGACGCGGTGCTCGAGGGTCTCGGCGTGGAGATCGACGGCTTGCGCCACTTGATCACCGAGCTGCGCCCCGCAGCGCTCGACGATCTCGGCCTGATGCCGGCGCTCGAAGCACTCGCCCGCCGCGCGCACGCGATCGATGGCTTGGAGGTGCGCACCGAGATCGAGCTCTCGCCTGCCGGCGAGCGGCTCGATGCGGAGCTCGAGAGCACGATCTACCGCGTCGTGCAGGAGGCGCTCACCAACGTCTCCCGCCACGCCCAAGCCTCGCGGGCGGTTGTCAGCATTGCACTGAATGGCGACGGCTCCACGGTCCGCGTGTCGGTCGCCGATGACGGCCGCGGCCTGCCGGCCGGTGACGCCGGCCTCGGACCGCGCGGCGATGGCCTGGAGGGCGGCTTCGGCATGTCCGGGATGCGCGAGCGCGCCGAGCTCGTCGGGGGCGAGCTCGAGCTCGGGGCAGGCGGCTGCGGCGAGAGTGGCCAGGGCACCACGGTGCGGCTTACGGTGCCACTCGCCGGTCGCGCGGCGGTGGTTTAGATTCCAGAGTGGGAGTTGATCGTGTACCCGCACTACGTCGGGAGAGACGCCTTTTTCGGGACCCTTGCCACCCACAAACTTTTTCGGGCCCCTACCACTTCATAAAATGAAGGGTTTGCGCGTCCGAAAAGTGATTTACACACGGCCGAGCGCGGGGAGAATTACCTTCTTTGCGAACCCCCAACCACTTTACAAAATGAAGGGTTAGGGGCCCAAAAATAGACTCAACACGCCCGAGCTTGGGGAGAAAATGCTTTTGCGACCCCCTACCACTTTACAAAATGAAGGGTTTGGGGCCGAAAAGTAGATCACATGCCCCGAGCTTGGGGAGAAGTGCTTGTTTCGCGACCCCAACCACTTCATAAAATGAAGGGTTGGGGTTTGAAATGAAGGGCTGGGGGTCTGGAGTCGATAGACAACAACCAGCCCTCCCGTACGTCATCCCGGTGGATGCACGCCCCACGCGGGCATCAACAGCGCATCGACCGCTAATCCACCAACCCCAACCGCCGCGCGTACGCCGTGAGCTCCGCGCGCGAGGAGAACCCGAGCTTCTCGATCGCGCGAGCGCGGTAGGTCTTGACGGTGCGCTCCGCCACGTGCAGCTGCTCGGCGATCTGCGGGTTGGTGTGCCCCAGCGCGATCAACCGCACCACCTCACGCTCGCGCTCGGAGAGCGCGGCCCCCTCCTGCGCGTTCTCCCCGCCGGTCGCCATCAGCGCACCCAACCGCGGGTGCAGGTAGTTGCCACCGGCCACCGCAAGGCGGAAGGCCTGCAGCAACTCGGCCGGCTCGGCCTCCTTGAGCACGTAGCTGCGCGCCCCCGCCCGCAACGCCTGGCGGGCGTACTCGGGGTCCTCGCGCATCGTCAAGATCGCCACGGCCAGTGGCGGATGGGCGACGAAGCACTGCGGCAGCGCGGCGAGGCTCGAGCCGCCCGGCATCGTCAGATCGAGCGTCAGCAGGTCGGGTTTGTGAGCGCGCACTTCGCGGATCGTGGCCGGCACATCGGCGGCCTCGGCGACCACGACGAACTCCTGCGCCTCGCGCTCCAGCACGGTGCGTATCCCGTCGCGCACGACGGCGTGGTCGTCGGCGATGATCACCTCGATCGGGCGATCCACCCCGGGCGTGCCCTCTTGCATCCGCACACCGTATCGTCCGCCGAGGCGGCAATGGTCTGCGACCCGGGTGCCCCACAACCGCCCAAGCCGCTCAATATGCACCCCTGGGACGACACCGATCGGCACCTTTGGGACGACACGATCGGCACCATCCGGACGGCAGACAAACGCCCGCGCAGGGCGCATCATGTCGTGTGCAGTGACCTATCCAAACGGCACCCACCAATCCGGAGCACCCGCAAGCGACGGGCAGGGGGCCGCACGCACACCGAGAGGTGAGACGATGCGCAACACAACCACACAACAGACCGACTTGGGTGAGCAGCGATGACCGTGTTAGGCGTCGCACTGGTATGGCTGGCGATCGCGGCAGTGGCGTTCGTGGCGCTATCGGCGCTCGCGCGCCTTTCCGCCAGCCGCAACATCGATGCGGAACTGGGGATCGTCGGCGAAGCCGAGCTGATCGACACCAGCTACATGACAACCTGAGCCCAGTGATGAGATGAGCCCCGCAACCCTCAGCGCCAAAAAGCATTCACGCATCCTGGTAGCCGGCGCCGACCCCGCACAGCGCGCCGCGGTGCTGCACGATCTCAGCCAGTCGCTGCCGGAGGGCGCCCAGCTGGGCGAGGCGAGCGCAGTCTCGGAAGTACTGGAACGGGCCTCGACCAGCAGCGTCGTGATGCTCGCAGGCGACCTCGGCGAGGTGTCCGCCGAATCGTTGATGCACATGCTCGGCAGCCGCCACCCCAATCTCCCCGTCGTGGCGCTCGGGCTTCCGGCGCCCACCGCCAGCCGCCAGGTCACGCTCGGCTGGTGAGCCCCCTTACGGGGCCGTGCACGAAAACCACCATCTCGTCCAGACGCATCTCCGCCCTCCGGCGCAGCCGCTAGCGTGGCGGCGTGTCGATCCTGGCAACCTCCCCCCGGCTGCGGCGGATCCTGGCCGCCTACACGGTCAACAAGCTGGGCACCTGGTTTGGCACGGTCGCGCTGTCGCTGGCGATCTACGACCACACACACAGCGCCGCCGCGGTCACGGCGCTGTTCGTCGCGCGCTACCTGCCGGCACTGGCGGTGCCGGCGCTGGTCGCCCGCGTGGAGGCCTCCTCACGCCGGCACACACTCAGCGCGCTATACGCGTTCGAGGCGCTCTGCGCCGCGCTTTTGGCGGCGACGGTGTGGCACTTCCTGCTGCCCGCGATCCTCGTGCTGGTCGCCTTCGACGGAGCAGTCGAACTGACCGCCAGCTCGCTGCTGCGTGCCCAGGCGGCGCGTGCCGGCGCGGAGCAGAGCGACGAGCAGGGCATCTACAACGCCAATGCGGCACTCAACGTGGCACTGTCGGCCTCGGTCGTGCTCGGGCCGACGCTCGGGGCGCTCGCCGTGCATGCGTTCGGAGGCCCGGTCGCGCTGCTGATCGACGCCGGCTCATTCGCCGCCTGTGGCGCACTGGTGGTCGACCTCTACGTGTATGTCGAGGAGCGCGCAGGCGCCTCGGTGCGAGCCCGGCTGGCGTCGGCCTGGGAGCACGTGCGCGACGCGCCGGCACTGCGCGCGGTGCTGCTTACGCAAGCCACCGCACTGGTCTTCTTCGAGACCGCCGCGCCGGTGGAGGTCTTCTACGTCAAGGGCACCCTGCGCGCCGGCGACGTCGGCTACGGCGCGCTGCTGGCGATCTGGGGTGTGGGGCAGCTCGGCGGCAGCCTGCTCTTTGCACGCGGCGCGCGGCGCTCGCTGGGCGCGATGCTGACGCTCGGCACGCTCGCCGTGGGGCTCGCCTACCTCGGCTTCGCCGCGGCGCCCACGCTGGGGCTCGCGGCGCTCGCCGCGCTGCTCGGTGGCGTCGGCAATGGCGTGCAGTGGGCCTCACTGCTGGGCACCGTGCAGCTGCTCACCCCCGAGCGGCTGCGCGGGCGGCTGATGGGCGGGGTCGAATCGATCGGCGCCCTCTGTCCCCTGATCGGCCTGCCGTTGAGCGGCTTGGTGATGGCGCTCAGCTCCCCCCGGATCGCGTTCCTGGTGTTCGGCTCGATCATCGCCGCGACCACGCTCGGGTTCGCGCGGCTGTGGGCGACCGGCATGATCCGCGCGGCCAGCCCCATCGGGAGCACCCCACCCGAGGTGGCCCTCGCCGCCGACGCGATCGATTCGGCGTCCGGGCAACTGGTTCGGACGACATACTCGGGATCTCGCGGGGTATGACGGACTGTCGTTAAGTGCCACCCGGTATCGGCCGTTAAGGACGACAAGGACCGACAAATGCCCGCATCCAAGATAACGAGACGACTTTTCTGCGCTACTGAGGCGCTGCTGCTCGTGGGCGCCGTCGCCGCTGCCGTCCTAACTTCTCGCGCGGAAGATTGGCAGCCGATCCAACTGGTGGTGCTGTTGATGGCGCTTGCGCTCGGTGGGCAGCGGTTGAGCATCAACCTCCGAGGACAGGAGATCACTGCCGCTTTCATTGCATTGGTGCTTGCGATGACGCTGCTGGGTCCTGCGCCAGCAGTGCTCTTTGGCATCGCGGCAATGGTCTTGACCTCGGCTACCAGGCGACTGCCGCTGACGTCCTGGCTTACTAATCTCGCCACGTTTGCCGTTTTCCCAGTTGTCGGCGGCCTGCTGGCTCGGGCTTTGGTAGGCAACATCCACCATGGCGTCCAGCACACCACACAGGGCATGACCATCTTCGCGCTTGCGGTCGTCGCCGTGTTCGTCGTGACCGACAGCATGAACTTTCTGATGATCGCTCTCGACAACTGGATCCTCGAGGGCCGCAAGCTACTCGGCCAGGTCCAGGACGTTCTGGTGCCAATTCTTCCCGGGCAAATCGCAGCCGCAGCGCTCGCGGCTGTGCTGGCGGTCGCCTATGCGAATCTGGGCTTCCCAGTTCTGCTCAGCTCGGTGTTGGTGATCCTGATCTTCCAGTACCTGGCGATGGCTCTGTTGCGCTCCGAGGATCGCGCCGACCAATTGGAGGCGCGCTCGATGCATCTCGCCTCGCTGCAACTCGGCGTGCTCACCACGCTGGTGGAGACACTCGCGCTGCGCGACCGCGTGACCGCGCGTCATGCTGCCGCGGTCGCCCGCTATGCGCGTGCACTGGCCCAGGAGGCCGGCTGCAGCGAGGCCGACCAGGACATCGTGCACACGGCCGGGTTGCTGCACGACATCGGCAAGTTCGCGCTGCCCGACCGGATCCTCAACGCGGAGATCCTCTCCGACGAGGATTGGGCGCTGATCCGCCGCCACCCCCAGGACGGCGCCACGCTGGTGGGGCGCCTCGACGGCTACGGGCCCGTCGCCGACGCGATCCTCTACCACCACGAGCACATCGACGGCAGCGGCTACCCGGCCGGGCTGATCGGCAACGAGATCCCGCTGCCCTCACGGATCCTGGCGATCTGCAGCGCCTACGACACGATGACTTCGCGCGACTCCTACCGCTCACCGATGACGCCGCAGGACGCGATCGCCGAGCTGCGGCGGATGTCGGGGCGCCAGTTCGACGGGGAGCTCGTGAACAGCTTCATCGCGATGCTGGAGCGCGAGGGACCCGCGAAGCTCGCTTCAGGCGATGAGGCCGACTTCGAGGCCGAGCTGGCCTTCGAGCGCCGCGCCCGCGCGATCGCGCAGCCCACCGCGAGATAGCGCCTCAAGGCGCTCGACGACGTCTGGCCTACACACAAAACGAGCGCCGCTTCAAAGCGGCGCTCGTATCAAGCTGACTACTTGGCATACGCCAAGGAACTCCTACTTGTTGAAACCCATGCTCGTCCTCCTTAGCTCGGGGCCCAGGGCCGCGTGATTGGGGGGCTTCACGGCCCCCGGTCCCAACCTCTCCAGGACAACCGCAACCTATCTATTGAGTAGGTTTGCGTAGGATAGTACCAGTCAGAGACGAATTGTCCAGCTTTGACCAGATATTCACAGCTATGTGCAGTATTTATTGCAGATGCAGGGCTTTCGAGGCGCACGCAATATTCGATGCCTCCGCCGGCGCCGTCCGAGGGGGCAAAGTCGGGCCAGCCCGTCCGAGGAGGCCAGGGTCAAGCCAGCCCTTTCCGAGGGGGCCAGGGTCGAGCCGGCAGGACCTTCACGAGCACACGGTCGGGCAAACGTCCACAAAGGTGGGCGACGCTCAACTTCCGGGGCGCGGGTGCCGACACACCCGATAGAGGCCACCGGAACGACCTTCGCGCAGCGGAACGAGATCCGGGACTGCCCTCGCCGTAGCCCAAACGGGCCCCTTGGCCTTCGAATCGAGAGGACCCCCGATGCCCTTCGCCCCACCCAACTCCCCGCACAGCGACCGCCAGCTGGTGTTCACCAGCTCGCAGGCTGCGCGCTACCTGGGCGTATCGCTTGCCACCATCCGCCGCTGGGCAGACGCGGGGCACCTCGACTGCTATCGCACCCCCGGGGGGCAGCGACGCTTCTCGCGTGAGCAGCTCGACGGCTTCGTCGACTCGCTGCAGCGCACCGGCGAGCACCGCGTGCCGGCTGCGGTTCGTAGCGCCGCCTGAGCCGCTCCGCGCGCGAGTAACGCGTCAGGCGCGCGCGAATGACGCGCGTCAGGCCCACTCGGCCCGACAGCCTGCGCTCAGCGAGGTCGGCCGGCGGTGGGACCTCAGCGCGCCAGCCGGCCGAACTTCTCGCGCAGACGGCGATAGAAGGAGGAGCCGGGGAGCTGCGCGATCGTGCCGACGCCGTCGGCGAAGCGCGCGCGGATGTGCTCGTCGGGGCCCAGCTCGCAGACGGGGCGCCCGTCGACCGAGACGTCCAGTGCCTCGCGCGAACGGTTGTGGATCGTGATCGGATCGCTCGGCGCCACCACCAGCGCGCGAGCGGTGAGCGAGTGGGGCGCGATGAACGACACCACGAACCCCTTCACCCCCCACGCCATCACCGGACCGGCGTTGGCGAGGTTGTAGCCGGTCGACCCGGCGGGCGTGGCGAGCACCAGCCCATCGCAGCGCACCGAGCCGACCTCCTCCCCGTCAAGCGCGTACGCCAACTCCGCCACGCGTTCGCCGACGCGGCGATGGATCGCGACATCGTTGATCGCCGTCTCCTCGCCGCACGGCGTCTCGAGCACGATCCCGGGGAGGCGCAGCAGCTCGAAGCGGCCGCTGAGCGCGCGCGCCACGCCATCCTCGATCTCCTCCGGCTCGACGGTGGCGAGAAAGCCAATCTCGCCGAAATTGATCGCAAACACCGGCACCGAGCTGCCCGCGTAGAGATGCAGCGCGCGCAGGATCGTGCCGTCGCCGCCGAGCACGATGCAGAGCTGCTCGGCGCCCTCGCCGATCTCGGCGTCCACCTCGACGCCGGGTTCGGCGCGCAGGCCGTGCTTGACGGTCTCCTCCGCGTCGAAGCGCAGCGTCGCGCCGCTCGCGCGCGCCCGCTCGATCAACGCGCCCAGCGCCGCGTGGGTTTCCTCCACCCGCCGGTGGGTGAGCACGGCGACGTTGAGGGCGCCCCCGCCCGCGTTCACGATTCCTCCCCGCACGCCATACGCTCGATCTCCTCCGCGCCCTGTGCGCCGCCTGCGCGCTGAGGCTCCGCCAGCCAGATGAAGGTCTCCCGGTTGCCCTTGGGGCCAGGCAGCCCAGAGGAGCGGAAGCCAAGGACGGCAGGCGGGCCGGCTGGGCTCTCGATGCCCCCGACGGCGCGACCGGCTGCCACGAGCACCTCACGGCGGGCACCGGGGTCGCGCACGACGCCCCCTTTGCCGACACGCTCACGCGGCGCCTCGAACTGGGGCTTGATCAGGGCCAGCACGTCGTAGGGCAAGGCGAGGCAGCCGAGCACGGCGGGCAGCACCTTGGTGAGAGAGATGAACGAGACGTCCACCACGGCGAGATTGGGCACGACGGGAAGCATCGCAGGCTCCAGCGCGCGCGCGTTCGTGCGCTCCAGCACATGCACCCGCGGATCGGTCCGCAGGCGGTAGTGGAGCTCTCCATAACCAACGTCCACGGCGACGACCGTGGCAGCCCCATGCTGCAGTAGACAGTCGCTAAAGCCCCCCGTCGAGGCCCCCACATCGAGCGCAACCCGCCCCGCCACGGCGATCTCGGTGCGCGCCAGCGCGTTCTCCAGCTTGATCCCGCCGCGCGAGACATACCGTGGGCGCTCGGCGACGCTCACCTCCACGTCGCCCGCCACCATCTCCCCCGGCTTCTCCGCGCGCCTGCCCGTGGCCCCCACCCGCACCTCGCCAGCCATCACCGAGGCCGCGGCGCGGCTGCGCGACTCGAACAGTCCGCGCTCTGCCATGAGAGTGTCCAGACGCTGCTTGCCCATCGCCCGAACGGTATCTACTCTGCCACACCCAAAAGCCGTCGGAGGCGATTAAATGAAACGGCCCGCCTGGGAAGCGGGCCGTTTCGAGGGAGGAGGGATGCTGCTGTACTTCGGGTCTAAAAGCATGATGCCCGCTGCGAGCAGCCTTGTGTGTGAGAGTGCGCACACATGTTCCCCTCTGCCCAAGCGACATAACGCACGTATGTTCGCGGATGCTGTGACCGCGGGCTCCGGAGGCCACCCGAGCTCCCCGCCTACGCCTCCACCGCCGCGGAGTCGCGGTCGAGGATCGCGGCCGCAACGCGCTCGGCGATCTTGGCGCCGGTGAAGCCGACCTCCTCGTGCAGCAGCGCCGGCTTGCCGTGCGTGACGTAGCGGTCGGGCAGGCCCACGCGGAGGATCCTCGGGGTGATCCCCATCTCGCTGAGGGTCTCCCACACCGCACTGCCGAAGCCTCCCGCGAGCACGCCCTCCTCGATCGTCACGAGCAGATCGTGCTCGGCCGCGAGCTGCGCCATCAGCCCGGCGTCGATCGGCTTGGCGAAGCGCGCGTCCGCGACGGTCACGCCTACACCGCGCCCCTCCAGCAGGGTGGCCGCATCCAGCGCCTTGCCGACGCCGCTGCCGTATCCGACCAGCGCCACGCGACGTCCGGTGGGCGCCTCGCGGAGGATCTCACCGGTGCCGATCGCGATCGCGCGCGGCTCGGTGGGCAGCGTCACCCCCACGCCCTCCCCGCGCGGGTAGCGCAGCGCGATCGGCCCGTCGTCGTAGAGCAGCGCGGTACGCAGCATGTGCACCAGCATCGCCTCATCGCGCGGTGCCATCAGCACGATGTTGGGCAGGCAGCGCAGGTAGGCGATGTCGAACACGCCGTGATGGGTGGGCCCGTCGTCGCCGACCAGCCCCGCACGATCCATCGCGAACACCACGTTCAGCTTCTGCAGGCACACGTCGTGCACGATCTGGTCGTAGGCGCGCTGCAGGAACGTGGAGTAGATCGCCGCCACCGGCTTGACTCCCTCCAGCGCGAGTCCCGCCGCGAACAGGATTGCCTGCTGCTCGGCGATCCCCACGTCGAAGTAGCGCTCCGGAAGTGCCTTCTGCAGAATGTTGAGGCCGGTGCCCGAGTTCATCGCCGCGGTGATCCCCACCACGCGCTGGTCGCGTTCGCACTCCTTCACCAGGGCTTCGCCAAAGACCTGTGTGTACTGCGGTTTGGCGACCTTCTGGGCCGCGCCGGGCCCGTTCGCCGAGGCGGAACCCTTGCTAGCGGCCTGCGAGGCCGCCGGTGTGGGTGTGGGTGTGGGTGAGCCGTTGAGGATCGACTTCGGCTTCGCCGCATGCCACTTCTCCATGCCCTCCAGGCCCCCGTCCTCGGCCGGCGCGAAGCCCTTGCCCTTGACCGTGGCGATGTGCACCACCACCGGGCGCCCGGCGGCCAGCGCCTCGCGCAACGCCTCGCGCAACGCGCGCACGTCGTGGCCGTCGATCACTCCCATGTAGGCCCAGTCGAGCTCCTCCCACCACAGGCCGGGAGCCCAGAACGCCTTCAGCGACTCCTTCAGCTGGGGGCCCAGCTTCTCGAAGGCGGCGCCCACCGCGCCCGGCAGCCGCGCGAGGCCTCCCTCGACGCCCTCGCGGGCGTGCCACAGCTTCGGATTCAACCGCACGCGATTGAAGTAGCGCGACAGCGCGCCCACATTGGGAGAGATCGACATCCCGTTGTCGTTCAGCACAACCACGATCGGTGTGCCCAACCCCCCCGCCTGTCCGATCGCCTCGAACGCCACGCCACCGGTCATCGCGCCGTCGCCGATCACCGCCACCACCTTGCCGTCGGGAGACGAGCCCCCGGCAGCGCTCCCGAAGTGGCGCATCCCCTCCTTGATGCCAACCGCATACCCGATCGAGGTCGACGCGTGGCCGGCTCCGATGATGTCGTGCGGTGACTCCGCGATCGAGCAGAACGGCGCGAGGCCGCCGTATTGGCGGATCGTATCCAGCCGGTCGCGCCGGCCGGTCAGCACCTTGTGCGGATATGCCTGATGGCCCACGTCCCACAGGATCTTGTCGCGCGGGGAGTCCAGCACCGAGTGCAGTGCGACCGCCAGCTCGCAAGTGCCGAGGTTGGCGCCGAAGTGGCCCCCGATCTCCCCCACCGTGTCGATGATGTATTCACGCACCTCCTGCGCCAGGCGCTGCAGCTCCTCCTCGGAGAGGCCGTGGAGATCCTGCGGGCCATCCACCTTGCGCAGCAGGGATCGGCTCGCTCGTCCGCCCTGCTTGTTGTTTGGTCGCTGGTCGCTCACGAGATGCGGGTGTAGTGGAAGGAGGTGATCCGGCTTGGTCGCTGATTGCTCACGAGGTGCGATGTCATCCAGTTTGGTCGCTGGTCGCTCATGAGGTGCGGGTGTAGATGAAGTCGGTGATCCGCTCCAGCTCGCCGGTGTCGCGTGGCTGCGCCGGATCGATACCCGCGTGCGCCGCCTCCGCCAGCGCCACCCGCGCCGTGCGGTGGGACTCCGCGGCCAGTGCATTCGCTTGGTCGATTCCGAACTCGCTCACGTAGGTGCGCTTGCCGTGACGCTCATCGCTTCCTTGGGGCTTGCCGAGCGCATCCTCGGTCCCGGTCACGTCGAGTATGTCATCGACGATCTGGAACAACACGCCCAGCTCCGCCGCAAAGCGGTTGAACGCCATTGTCGCAGGTTCCTCGACTCCGCCCAATGTCAGCACGCACATCACCGACGCGCCGATCAGCCGCCCGGTCTTCAGCTCGTGCAGGCGCCGCAGGCCGCCCGGCCCGGGCGGCGCGGTGGCTCGCACATCCGCGTACTGACCCCCCACCATCCCCCCCGCGCCGGTCGCCGCCGCGAGCTCCGCCGCGGCCGCCAGCACCAGCTCGGGCGCCGCGCGCTGGTGGGTCAAGAGATGGCGGAACGCCTCCGCATACAGCCCATCTCCCGCGAGGATCGCGACGTCCTCGCCGAACGCCACGTGGCAGGTGGGCTGGCCGCGACGCAGCCCGTCGTCATCCATCGCCGGCAGGTCGTCGTGGATCAGCGAGTAGGTGTGGATCAGCTCGATCGCGCCCGCCAGCGGCAACACCTCCTGGCGCTCCAAGCGCACCGCCTGGGCGGTCGCGAGCGCGAGCACGGGGCGAATCCGCTTGCCGCCCGCCAGCAGCGAGTAGCGCATCGCCTCGTCGAGGCCCGCCGTGAGACCCTCCTCGGAGAAGCGCATCCTCTCCAGGTAGCGCTCCACCTCGGCCCTCAGGTGTTCGGGGTAGGAGGCGACGGGAGCCGAGCCGGCGGGCACTACAGCAGCGAGTCCTGGCCGGGGGGAGGCGCGAGCACCTCCGCACGCGCGCGGCGCTCGAGCTCCACCCCCGCGCGGTTGGCCAGCGCCGCGCACTCGTCCACCAGCGTCGCCGCCGCGTCGGTGGAGAGCTCACCCGAGCGCAGTTGCTCGGCCGCGCGTTCCAGGCGCCCGATCAGCTCATCCAGGGAGTCGGTCGTGTCGTTCATGAGATCGGGGCATTCTCCCGTGTTTCGCGCAACGCCGCCGCCAGCACCCCGTTGACGAACGCCGGGGCGTCCGCGCCGCAGAACGTCTTCGCGCCCACCACCGCCTCCTCGATCGCCCCCTCGGGCGGGATCGGGGTAACGCCCGGCGTCGCGTCGGGATGCAGGATCTCGATCAGCGCCACCCTGAGGAGGCTGCGCTCCAGCGGCTGGATGCGCTCCACCGACCAGCCGTGCGCGTGGCGGTCGATCACCGCATCGAGCTCCGCTGCCCGGTCGGCCGCGGCGTGGGCCAGCGCGCGCGTCATCAGCGAGGCCCCGGCGGGGAGCGTGTCGGCGAGCGGCAGGCCGGTCAGGTCGTGCTGGTAGAGCGCGAACACGGCCTGCTGGCGCTGCTCGGAGCGGCGCACGCTAGGCCTGTCCGCTACGCGCGTGAGACATATTCGCCCGAGCGCGTGTCCACCCGCACCCGCTCGCCCACGTTTACAAACAGGGGAACGCTGATCGTGGCGCCGGTCTCGAGCGTCGCCGGCTTGGTGCCGCCTCCCGAGGCGGTGTCCCCGCGCAGGCCGGGCTCGGTCTCGGCGACCTCCAGATCGACGGCGCTCGGGAGCTGCACGTCGGATGGCTGCTCGTCGATGAACAGCACATCCACCTCGCTGGAGGGCTTGATCCAGCGCAGCGCCTCGGCGAAGCTGCTCTCGGGCACCGCCAGCTGCTCGTAGGACTCCGTGTCCATGAAGTGCGCGTCGGTGCCATCCGCGTAGAGGAACTGCATCTTGCGCGCCTCGGTACGCACCGGGCGGAACTTCTCGCCCGCCCTGAACGTACGGTCGATCACCGCACCGTCGGCGGCCCGGCGCAGCTTCGTGCGCACAAACGCCCCGCCCTTGCCGGGCTTGACGTGCTGGAACTCCACGATCTTGAAGACCGTGCCGTCCACCTCGATGTGATTGCCGTTCTTGAACTGGTTGGTGCTTACCACGGTCACGCAGGGTAGCGGGCGCACGGTCGGTTGGAAAGCCGGGCTTCGGCTCCCCCACCGAGCCGTCCCACGGGTTTGAAGTATCCCAAGTAAGATTCGGCCATGCGGGAGGGCATAGGGCGATCGGTCGGTGAGCGGGCGCGGTTCTGGCACTCGCCGCCAGACCAGCCGCCGTGGGCGCGCCCCGCACTGCTGGCGATCGCCGCGCTCGCCGGGTTGGCCTACGGATGGGGGATGAACGGGGCGGCGCTTGAGGACTTCTATGGGGCGGCGGCGCGCAGCATGTCGTCGAGTTGGCACAACTTCTTCTTCGGGGCGTTCGACCCGGCGGGCACGGTGTCGGTCGACAAGCTGCCCGGGGCGCTGTGGCCGCAGGCGCTGTCGCTGCGGATCTTCGGATTTCACGTGTGGGCAATCGTGCTGCCGCAGGTGATCGAGGGGGTGCTCACGATCCTTGTGCTCTACCGCGCGGTGCGGCGCCTCTCGGGACCACTCGCGGGGCTCGTGGCGGCCGCGGTGCTCGCCACCAGCCCGGTGACGGTCGCGCTCAACCGCGGCAATGTGGCTGACTCGCTGCTGATCCTGCTGCTGGTGCTCGCTGCCGATGCGACCTCTGCCGCACTCGTGAGCGGCCGGCTGCGCACGCTGCTGCTGGCGGGGATGTGGGTGGGGTTGGCGTTCCAGGCGAAGATGCTCTCTGCGTGGCTGGTGCTGCCGGCGCTGGCCGCCGCCTACCTGTTGGCGGCAGCGCCGCCGCTGCGCACCCGACTCTGGCATGTGGCGCTCGCCGGTGCAGTTACCGTGGTGGTGTCGCTGAGCTGGATGGTCGTCGTCTCGCTGGTGCCTTCGCATGAGCGCCCATACGTGGACGGCACGCAGAACGACTCGCTGTTCAGCCAGGTGTTCGACTACAACGGGATCTCGCGTCTCGGGCGCAGCAACGTGTTCGCCGGTGCCGGCCATCCCGCGCAGTTCCTCGTGCAGCTCTCCGAAAAGGTCTCAGCGCCTGCGCACGCCGTCCCACCGGGCCCCGCGAGGCTGCTCAGCGGCGTGTTCGGACGTGATGACGGGTGGCTGCTGCCCGCCGCGCTGATCGCCGCGGTGGCGATCCTGCTGGAGCGCCGGCGGGCCCGCGCCGACCGGCGCGATCCCATGCGTGCGCTGGTGGTGCTGTGGGGAACGTGGCTGGTGTTGCTGTGGGCCTTCTTCAGCGCCGGTGGTTACCCCAACTCCTACTACGTGGCGGCACTCTCGCCTGCGACAGCGGCGCTGTGCGGCGCGGGCCTCGCGCTGGCGTGGCGCTATCGCGGCCACCGCGCTTCGTCGGCAACGCTCGCCGGGGTGCTGCTGTGCTGCGTGGGCTACGGGATCTACCTGCTGGGCGGTGGCACCGCTGTGCCTGGGTGGTTGGCACCTGTCGCCGTCGTGGTCTGCCTCGCCGCCGTGCTGGCACTGTGGGCGCCGCACCGCAAGGACTTGGGTCCCGTCGGCAAGGACGAGGGCTCGCCCTCCGGCGTGGACTCCCTCAAGAGCGCAAGCGCGCGCAGTCTCAACCGCGGCTTCGGCGCGCCCCCTCGCGGTGTGGTGGCGTTCGCAGTTGGGTGCGCGCTGCTGCTTCCCGGGATCGCCGCCACATTGATGGTGACGCGCGGCCTCGGCCCGTTCGCCGCGCCCTACGAGCCGGCCTCCGCCACGATCTCCCGCGCCCAAGCGCGCAGCACACGTATCGCCGACGAACAGGTGGTGGCCCAGCTCGCGTCCACCTACAACACGTCGATCCCGCTCGCCACCGACTCCTCGATCCTCGCCGCGCCCTTCATTCTCGCGACCGGCAGTGAGGTGCTGCCGATCGGGGGCTTCCAGGGCGGGGTCCCCTCCCCCACCCTTGCGCGGCTGCAGCGGTACATCGCCGCGGGCGAAGTGCGCGCGTTTGTGGTGCCTGTCCGCAGCGACGATCCCCGTATCGCGTGGATTCACTCCCACTGCACGCTGCCAGGCTCCGCAGGAGCCGGCAACGGCCCCACCGCGCTGTATGTGTGCAACTGACCGCCCGGAAAGGAGAGCGTCGGAGGCCGGGCAGCGGCGCGATGAAGCGTGAGCCCGATGGCGAGCACGCGAACCGACCTATGAGACGACCGTCAGCTCCTTCGAGAGACCGGTCAGCACCACTGGCCCGCCGTCGGTGACCGCCACGAGGTCCTCGATCCGCACGCCGTAGTGGTCGGGGACGTAGACGCCTGGCTCGACCGTCACGATGCTGCCGGCGCGCAGCGGCTGCTCGCCGGCGGTGCGTGAGAGGCGCGGCGCCTCGTGCACCTCCAGGCCCACGCCGTGGCCGAGGCCATGGCCGAAGTGCTCGCCGTGGCCGGCCTGCTCGATCACCGCGCGGGCCACGGCGTCGATCTCTTTGCCGTTGAGGCCCGGACGCACGGCGGCGAGGCCGGCGAGCTGGGCGCTGAGCACCAGCTCGTACACTTCGCGAGCCCCCTCGGGGAGGCGCTCTCCCGTGGCGTAGGTCCGCGTGCAATCCGAGCAGTAGCCCTCAAGCAGCGCGCCCCAGTCGATCGTCACGAGCGTGTCACGCGGGATCGGCTCCGCGCGGGCCTCGGCGTGGGGCAGCGCCGCGTGCGGGCCGGCGGCGATGATCGAGGGAAAGCTCGGGCCGGCGGCGCCGAGGCGGCGCATCCGCAGCTCCAGCTCGATCGCCACGTCGCGCTCGCTGCGGCCGGCGAGGCCCGCTTCGAGCACTTCGCGCAGAGCCGCGTCGGCAAGCTCCGAGGCGGCGCGGATGCGCGCCAGCTCGGCCGGCTGCTTGACTTCGCGCAGTTTCTCCACCTGGTCACCGCAGGGGACTAGCTCCCACCGCTCGTTCAGCAGCTCGCGCAGGCGTTCGTGGCGCTTGACCGTCATCGCGCCCTCCTCGAAGCCCAGCCGGCCGCCGCCGGCGAACAGCTCGGCGAGGTTGGTGCGCGGCGGCTCCGCCTCATCGGCCTCCTCGTCGTCGGCGGGCTTCTCGCGGGGAGACAGCTCGTTGGCGAGCGCCTCCACCAGGTCGATTTTGTAGATCTCGCGCTCGAACAGCTCTGGCACCTGCACGGCGGATTGCGTTTCGTAGCGGAAGTCGCTCAGGAACAGCTTCGGCCCGCTCTCGGCAGCGGCGATCAGCGCGAGGCCGTTGGTGCCGGTGAAGCCAGTTATGTAGCGCAGGTTGACCGGGTTGGTGAGCACCAGCAGATCGGGCTCATCCTCGTGCTCGCGCAGCAGCGCGGCCAGCGCGTGGGTGCGCTCGAGCCCGGGGTCGGCGTGCGAGCGCTCGCTCACCGCCACGCCGATCGATCCCCCACCCGGCTGATCACGCCGCGGCCTCGTCGAGCGCCGCGCGCAGACGCTGCAGGGCGACGCGGTAGCCATCGGGCCCCTGGCCGCTGACCGAGGCGACGCAGAGATCCTCGATCACCGACATCCGCCGCCACGGCTCGCGCGCCTTCACGTCGGAGAGGTGCACCTCGACGGCCGGCAGCGCGGCGATCTCCAGCGCGTCGTGGATCGCCCACGCGTAATGGGTCCACGCGCCGGGGTTGATCACGATCCCGTCGGCGTCGTCGCGCAGCAGATGCAGGCGCTCGACGAGCTCGCTCTCGGAGTTGGTCTGGAAGAAGCGGGCGCGCAGGCCCAGCTCGTCGGCGAAGGCGTCGATGTGCTGCTCCAGCTCGGAGAGGGTCAGCGTGCCGTACTGCGCGGGGTCGCGGCTGCCCAGCATGTTGAGGTTGACCCCGTGCATGACCTCGATGCGGTAGGAGGCGTCGGCCATTTAGGCAGCCTATCTCCTGCCAAGCCTGCAAGTTTGTGATTTTTGCAACTGGTAGGGGCTGAAAAAGTTGTTAATGGCCAGCTGGTGGATCCGCGAAAGCTACGTAACCAACTCGGAGACGGCGGCCCGCACGTCCTGCTCGGCGACCTCGCAGCCGACCCGCACGTCGCCAGGGGCCTCCACGAGCACGAACGGGGTGCTGGCGGCTCCGACGCGCTTCTTGTCGTGCGAGACGGCCGCGACGACCACATCGACGCTCGCGCCCTCCAACGCCACCGGGAGCCCGCGGGCATCCAGCATTTCGTGAACCTGTGCGCGCAGCTGCTCCTGGCCGGAGAGGCGCAGCGCTGCGAGCAGGCCCAGCCCGACCGCCTCCCCGTGGCGGTAGCGCCCGTAGGCGGTGGCGGTCTCGATCGCGTGGCCGACCGTGTGTCCGAGGTTGAGCACCTGGCGGCGGCCGCCGTCGCGCTCGTCCTCGGCGACAACCGCGAGCTTCAGGCGAGCGCATTCGAGGATCGTGCGCGTCTGCGGCACGGCACCCGGGGCTTCGTTGGCGACGCGCTCCCACAGCTCGCCACCTGCTATCAACGCCGTCTTCAGCACCTCCACCCAGCCGGCGCTCAGCTCGGCGGGGGGCAGCGTGCGCAGAGTGTCGGGGTCCACCAGCACCGCTGCGGGCTGGTGGTAGGCGCCCACGTAGTTCTTCGCCTCGGGGAGGTCCACGCCGGTCTTGCCGCCGTAGGCGGAGTCCACCTGGGCAACAAGCGTGGTCGGTATCTGCACGACCGGCACCCCGCGCTGGTAGGTGGCAGCGCAGAAGCCGGCGAGGTCGCCGACGACGCCCCCGCCGAGCGCCACGAGGTGGTCAGCGCGGGTCATGCCGGCGCGCGCCAGCTCGCTCCACACGTGCTCGGCCGTCACGAGCGTCTTCGAGGGCTCACCCGCGGGGACCACGATCGCGTGCGCCGGCTCGCCGGAGAGCATCGTCGTCAGCCCCGCCAGCTCGCCCGGCCCCTCCATGTACAGCACCTCGACCTCGACATCCGTGACGCAGAAGGGGCGCGAGACGGCGTGGTCGAAGGGCCACACGGCCACAAGGCGCTCTTCGGCCGAGACGGGGACGCTCACCGACGGCGAGTGTCCCCCGGCTGCGGTCAGCAGACCAGAGCCGACGAACACCGGGTATTCGCCAGAGGCCGACTCAGCCCACAGCAGCCGGACGTCGGCGACCTCTTCGTACAGCCCGCGCCGCTGCGCGTACAGCGCATCGAACGCTTCACGGTCGCGCGCCAGCGGCCGCTCGGCGCCGTCGCCCCGATGCACGCGCTCCCACGCCACCTCCGGCTCGACCTCGATCAGCGCAGTCGTGTGTCCTGTAAGCGCGGCGCGCACGCGCGCGGAGAGCACGCTGCCGCCGCCGAGCGCGATCACGTCGCCGGCGTCGGCGCGCTCCAGCAGCCCGCACGCAACCTCCTCCTCCGCGGCGCGAAACGCCTCTTCCCCGTGGAGCTCGAACTCCCGGGCGACGGAGTGCCCGAAGCGCTCCACCAGCAGCGCGTCGCCGTCGATCGGTGTGCGTCCCCGCCGCTGCGCCAGCCGGCGGGCAGCGCGCGACTTGCCGGCGCCCATGAAGCCGATCAGGACGAGCGCCAATCGATCCTCTCCTCGTAGGCGCGCACCGCCTGCAGGACGTCGTCGATGTGGTCGCCGCCGAACTTGCGCCGGTAGGCGTCGGCGAGCACCAGCGCAACCATCGCCTCCCCCACCACGCCCGCGGCGGGCACCGTGCAGGAGTCGGTGCGCTCGCGCAGCGCCTCCGCCGGCTCATGCGTTGAGATATCGACCGAGCGCAGCGGCTTGGTGAGCGTCGGCAGTGGCTTCATCGCGCCGCGCACGATCAGCGGCTCACCCGTGCTCATCCCCCCCTCCAGGCCCCCCGCGCGGTTGGTTTCACGGTAGTAGCCGCGCTCGGGCGAGTAGAAGATCTCATCGTGTGCCTGGGAGCCCGGCACCCCGGCGATCTCGAAGCCGGCGCCGATCGAGACGCCCTTCAGCGCCTGGATCGAGAGAATCGCCATCGCCAGACGGCCGTCGAGACGCTCCTCCCAGGAGACGTGCGAGCCGAGGCCGGGCGTCAACCCGAAGGCGATCACCTCGAAGATGCCGCCGAGCGACTCGTTGGCCTTGCGCAGCGCGTCGATCTCGGCGACCATCGCGCGCGTGGCATCTGCGTCGAGGCAGCGCACGGGCGAGTCGTCCACCGCGGCGAAGTCATCGAAACTCAGCTCCCCCTCCCGCTCGGGGGCGCGCACCGAGGCGATCTGCACGACGTGCGAGCGCACCTCCACGCCGAGCGCGCGCAAAAACGCCTTCGCCAAGGCGCCGCCGGCGACGCGCGCCGCCGTCTCGCGCGCGGAGGCCCGCTCGAGGATGTTGCGCACATCGCTCTGCTTGTACTTCCAGGTGCCCACCAGGTCGGCGTGGCCGGGGCGCGGCAGATGCACCTCGGGGACCTCGGCCTGCACCGGCCAGGGGTTCATCCGCTCCTCCCAGTTGGCGTAGTCGCGGTTGGCGACCTGTAGCGCGATCGGGCCGCCGAGCGTGCGCCCGTGGCGCACCCCCGCGGTCACGATCGCCGCGTCGCGCTCGATCTTCATCCGCCCGCCGCGGCCATGTCCGAGCTGGCGGCGCGCCATGTCGGCGTCGATCTCCCCGGCGTGCAGCTCGAGGCCCGCCGGCAGCCCCTCGACGATCGCGGTCAGGCCGGGCCCATGGGACTCGCCGGCGGTTGTCAGGCGCACAATCATTGCGGCCCCAGCATATGGCGTTCGCGGCTGGGCACGGAGGCCCAGCCCCCGGGCGGACGGTGCCCGCGACTATGCGCGCGGATGATCTCCCCCGCCGACCACCAGCCTTGCTGCGCTACCGGTGGTGATGGTGATGATGACGGTGGTGGTGAACGCTCGCGGCGCTCGCGGTGCTCGATTCCTTGGTGATCGTGAGCACCTTCAGTTCGTACGGCACGCTCTGACCGTCCGGTTCCAGGTAGGCCAGTTCCTCGCTCTGCCCCGCTTCGAGGTCGATCGCTTCGCACTGTTCAGCGCTCGGGATGCAGGTCGCCGGGCCTTTGAGGATCGCTTCGCGGCTGAGCGCAAACACCGCGCCCTTGCCGTTGCCGCGCGCGCCGGAGAAGACCAGCCGCACGTCCTGAGCGGAGGGCAGCTGCTGCAGGCGCTTCAGATCGGGGTACGGGGTCAGCTGTGCGAGCTGGCCGGGGGTCGTCGAGAGCACGCCGTACTGCGCACTCACCGCGTACGTGGGCGGCTTGGGCGTCGCTTTCTTCGGCGCAGGCTTTTTCACCGGAGTCGAAGGCGTGGTGCTCGAGCCGCCCGTATTGGTCGACCCGGAGCTGCTTTTTTCGACGCTCGTCGAGCTGGAGCCCGTGGAGGGCGATGACACCGAGGAGGTGTTGCTCTTGACCACCGCCGTCGACGCCGTCTTCGGCAAGGGGAGCGGAATGAACGGGTCGTGCGAGCCCGGCTTGTGGCGGTAGCGTGCGCCTTCGGTCGTCTCCGAGACGGCCGCGTTGGGGTTGGCCTTGGCTTCGCTGACAGCCACATTGACGCCGTGCGAGAGCGGGGAGGGTTTGGGAGTCCCCGCCCCGGCCGAGGGCGTCGAGCCGGCTTCACTCGAGCCGCCGTCCAGCACCACGTATGCGACGGCGCCCGCGAGCGCAAGACACAGCGCCACCAGCACCGGCAGCAGCC
>Ga0187855_10000840_pt1 | contig 25782 bp, 17 predicted proteins | sample June2016WEW_8_10_2_FD_132969 | JGI IMG/M metagenome (GOLD analysis project Ga0187855, IMG submission 132969) | Peatland microbial communities from SPRUCE experiment site at the Marcell Experimental Forest, Minnesota, USA - June2016WEW_8_10 | ecosystem: Environmental > Terrestrial > Soil >...
AGGGCGCTGTCGGGTGTCGTCACAAGGAGCTGCCCGGTCATTCCCAGGTGTACGATCCATTGCGCATCGGGCAGTTCGGCTTGCTCGCGATTTGGTATTCGCCCTCGTTCTTGACGTCTCTGCTTTGCTTGACTGCGGCCCAACTCGAAGACGATGTGCTTCCCAGTGCGATGCACTGCCAGGATCGGACGTCCGACAAGGCCGTCTCTTTGCCGACCGGGTGGATTCTTGAAAGGCTGCGGATAGGAGCTGAACCATGCGTCGACGATGCGGTCGCCGCGCACGCGTTTATCTACGCCGCGCGCAATGGTTTCAACCTCGGGCAGCTCAGGCACCGGTTTATTGTAGAGGATCGTTTCCGGCGCGCGAGTTGCGGCGCGAGCGAAGTGGATTTGAACTCGACGAGTGGCCGCAATTGGGCAGAATCGTTATCGGCTCGTCTCTCGTGTCAACCCGGCATCTTCCTGGTCCGCGCGCGGTTGCGCAGCGCCCCACTTCTCCAGATAGACAACGCCGATGACAAGCCCGATGAGAAAAACTCCCACCGAGGAGTACTCAATAACGTTGAGTTCGCGATCTTCCGGCGCGGTCTGGTAGATCGTGATGCCATGAATCTCGCGGGGAACTACGCGCATCTGCTCGGGAACTGGCGATCTGGGCATGGTGTCAAGGTAATGCGTTGAGATCATTGCCGATACGATCAGGCCGGCGAGGCCCGGCAACAGGAACAGCAGTGCAACGAACTTGAGCGTGGCCAACCGGGCAGCTTTCATCGCACGTACCTTCAGGCTGCCTGCAATCGCAGGCGGGAGATTCTCTTATGGTACGGCGGAATTGGAGGACGCCGCCAAAGTCCGCAACCTGAAGCTGTCAGAGCCGGGCTTCGGCGCGGACCACTAAACTGAATACATTCCATGGGTTCATCCAGCGCCGCCACCGACACCATCGCCGCCATCTCCACGCCACCGGGCCGAGGCGGCATCGGCATCGTGCGGCTCAGCGGTCCGTTGGCCGCGGCTATTGCGGCGCAACTGGTTTCGCCGCGCCAACCTCTCGAACACGCCCGCGCGCGGTTGGCCGATGTCCTGGATGGCAGCATTCGGGCGGAAGAACCTGAAACCCCGCGAACCCATGCCGGCCGTATCGACGAGGCGCTGGTCACCTTCTTTGGGGCGCCGAACTCCTACACCGCCGAAGACATGGTGGAGATTGCTGCGCACGGCTCGCCGGTGGTGCTGGAGTTTCTGCTGCGCCGTGGGTTGGAGTTAGGAGCGCGACTGGCGGAGCCCGGCGAGTTCACGGAACGCGCATTTCTAGCCGGCCGCATCGACCTGACTCAGGCTGAAGCCGTGCGCGATCTGATCGAAGCGCAGACTCTCACCCAGGCGCGCCAGGCAGCGAGCCAGATGGGCGGCGCGCTCAGTGGCCGCGTTGCTCCGGTAAAGCAATCGCTCCTAGAGCTGATTGCTCTTCTCGAGGCCGGAATCGACTTTGCCGAAGATGATGTAGAGGTGGCGCAGCAAGCGGCAATTGCTGCCCGCATCGACGAGCTCAAGCCTCCGCTGGTTGCGCTGGAAGCATCTTTCTCGCGCGGCCGCCTGGTTCACGACGGTTTGTCGCTGGCGCTCGTGGGCCGGCCTAATGTTGGGAAGAGCTCGCTTTTCAATCGGCTCGTCGAGCGCGATCGCGCCATTGTGACGGCGGCTCCCGGCACCACGCGCGACACGATCACGGAACGTATCTCGCTGGGCGGCATTCCTCTTGAACTTGTGGATACAGCAGGGCTGCGCGAAGGTTCGCGCGAGTCGCTGGAAGAAGCCGAGCAGATGGGCATGCGCCGCAGCCGCGAAGCCCTGGCCGACGCAGATCTCGTGCTCGTCGTTCTCGATGCAACCCAACCACTCAGCGACGAGGAGCGAAATTTGCTGGCTGCGGTCGATGGCCGCCCCGCGCTCGCCGTGCTGAACAAATGCGATCTGGTGAAAACGCCTCCGAAAGACGAAACAGCCGCCGGGATTCCTACGCTTGCCACCTCGGCGCTGACTGGTGAAGGCATTGCGGCGTTGCGCGAACGCATTCTGTCCCTGGCGACGGGCGGAGCCGCAGCCGAGCCCGGCTTGCTGACCAACCTCCGCCAGCACCAGGCCATCACGGCGGCTCTCGACGCTTTGGCCGACGCGGCCAAGGCCAACGCCGGCGGCATTCCGCACGAAATGATCCTGCTCGACCTCTACCGAGCGCTCTGGGCCCTCGACTCGGTCACGGGCCAAACTACACCCGACGATGTTTTGAATTTGATTTTTTCCAGGTTCTGCATTGGCAAGTGATTGTAAGGCATTTATAGTCAATAATATAGTGGCATAAAGCGCCTCGCTGCGGAGCCTCTCGACCACGACTCCATCACGTGCCAACAGAAAGGGCGAGGCTCCATCCGGACCGGCCCATTCGTAGCGCAAGTAGTGCATCCCTGTCGCAGAGAAACGCCACCGCTTAGGTGTTGAATTGTATTGCCAGTCGACCGATTCCGCAGACGTTGCAGCCAGTGCCACGTGCAGAGCGTCGCGGATCGCATCCTGAGCCTGCCTCGATGGCGACGCGCACTCGCTACGTACCGGTTTCTGCCCAGCGATACTTGGAGACTCAATTCGTTTGTTTGGGCATTGAAGGCACAAATCGTTCCAGAAAATCCCATACATGCCGATATGCCTCGATATCTGCTTCCGCTCCGAACATGCCGTGGCTGCCATGCGGGACGGTGTAGACCTCGTTGGACACAAGGACGCTGTCGAGCTCCGCGTGTAGCCGCTGCGACTGTGAATACGGCACGACGGGATCACTGTCACCGTGAATGATGAGGATCGGCGGAAGTCCGGCGCGCACGTAGGTCAAAGGCGACACGCGCCTCGCCTCGGAGTCCCGGTCCGGCAGGCTGCCTAGCCAGGCAACGGCGTATGTCTTACGATTGGGCCCCGCGATCAGGTCGGAAACATCCGTCGGCCCGTACCAGTCGACAATGGCAGCAACTCTGAGAGGGCGATCGCCCATGGAGCTGTCAGCGGGGCAGTTGTTGTCCAGGCCATCGGACTCTTGCAGCATTCCCGCCATGAGAGCGAGATGACCTCCGGCTGAATGCCCGGTGACGATGATGCGATCGGTATCGAGATGAAAATGTTCGGCATTACGATACACCCATCGAAGCGCACACCGTGCGTCTTCGACAGCCGCTGGAGCAAGCGCAGTTCCGGACATTCGATAATCGACGTTTATGACGTTCCAGCCGCGAGCAAGCCAAGGCATCAAATAGGGGAGCGCGCCGGTACGATCTCCGAAAAACCATCCGCCTCCGTGATAGTAGATGACGGTGGGCACGGGCTCTTTCGTCTGTACCTGCCAGACGTCGAGCTTGACGGAAACGCCTGAGAAATAGCCGTAGGATTGATCAGGGAATACGAGATAACGGTCGCTTGCAGAGGCCGCCCAACTCGATAAGCTCTCCTGAGCGTGACCGGTGCTCAGTAGAGCCACGATTGCCGACACTGCCACGATAAGGCCGAGGCCGCGCCGCTTGATTTTGGTTTTTTTCTTCCCCCCACAGGCTTGAGGATGATTGCCGCCACCTGCTTTGGGTTTTCGCAATGGTCCATCGTGAAGGCGGATGCCGACGCGCTCGGTAGTGGGTTCGTTTGCTTCGTCCTGATGGTTGGCCATTCTACGTCTCCTGGAATTTGCGAGTCGTCGGCATTGACCTCGTCTCAGAGCCCGCGCTTCCCTGCACAACGGCCGGTGCGGTTCGGGTTCGACGAATGCCCGATTCGCCAAATTATATCTCATTTTCCCTGTCGATACGCTATGTTTCGATCATGTTTTTGTTCTTTTTGTGCATAAAAGAAACACTCATGATATGATCACAACTTAATTCGCACTTCCAACAGGAGAGTGTTGTGTACGATAGGTTTCCCAGCATCGCATCGGGAAGCGCAGATGAATGCCTGACCGGATGGAATGCAGTTGGTGCCCACCTGAGCCGTAGCGTCGGTTCTCGCGGGGTCATAGCCGTCGAGTGCTATCCCGCAGTAGATCTCGCTGAAATTCAAAAGGCGCTGCGAGAGTTCTTCCCGGGCGCCAGATTTGTCTGCACTGAGAGTTTCCTGCGGCCGCCAGCCGAGATTAACGAAATGGTTGGGCTTGTTCTTGGCGACGACCCGGTATTTGGACAGATGAACTCCATCGAGATTGCGGATTTTTTCGATCCGCATAAGCTCACCGATGCGCGACAGAGTTGCGCCGCAGGACGCGATGAATTGATGATCGTCATCGGCACCGCGGCTTCCCTGATTTGCCCCAGCCCCTCATTGCTCGTGTATGCGGATCTCGCTCGTTGGGAGATCCAGATGCGCCAGCGCCGCGACGAAGTTGGAAACCTGGGAGTGGACAACCTTAACGACCCGCCATCGCTGAAATACAAACGAGCTTTCTTTGTCGACTGGCGCTCAGCCGATCGGCTTAAGGTTCGCCTGTTCGATCGCATCGATCTTCTCCTGGATACAAACACACCGGGAAAACCGAAGGCGATCAGCGGAGATGTGTTCCGCCGCAGCCTGAAGAAGGCGATCGAACGCCCCTTTCGCGTTGTGCCCTTCTTCGATCCGGGCCCGTGGGGAGGCCACTGGATGGAGCGCGTCCTTGGTGTGCCGGTAGACGATGCTCCCAACCATGCCTGGTGCTTCGACTGCGTGCCAGAAGAGAACAGTTTGTTGCTCGGTTTCGGCGATGAGCGTGTGGAAGTTCCGGCGATCGATCTCGTGCTCTCCCATCCTAAAGAATTGCTCGGCGAATCCGTGGTTGCGCGCTTTGGAGCGGAGTTTCCCATCCGCTTCGACTTTCTCGACACGGTGGGTGGCGGCAATCTTTCACTCCAGGTGCATCCACTGACGTCGTATATTCGCGAGCATTTCGGAATGGGTTACACCCAGGACGAGAGCTATTACATGCTCGACGCGGAAGTAGACGCGTGTGTTTACCTGGGCCTGAAAGAAGGGATCGATCCCGGCGCCATGCTGCGCGATTTGCGTCGCGCGCAGAACGAAGACTTTCAGTTCCCCGCGGAGACCTACGTCAATCACTTTCCTGCGCGAAAGCATGACCATTTTCTGATTCCTGCGGGGACAGTTCATTGTTCTGGAAAAGACAGCATGGTTCTGGAAATAAGCGCCACGCCCTATATCTTTACGTTCAAGCTGTGGGACTGGGGCAGATTGGGATTAGACGGCCGGCCACGGCCGATCCATCTTGAGCACGGAGCAGCGAACATCCAGTGGAATCGGACTACAGAGTGGGTGCGCCGTTCGCTGATCAATCGCGTGGAACCCGTCGCCACGGGCGAGGGTTGGCGCGAAGAGAGAACCGGACTTCACCAGCTCGAGTTCATCGAAACCCGCCGACACTGGTTCACCGGAATCGTCCCGCACGATACGAAGGGAACCGTTCACGTGCTGAACCTGGTCGAAGGCGAAGAGGTCGTGGTGGAAAGCCCAAATGGAGCGTTCGCTCCATTCCTTGTGCACTATGCTGAAACCTTTATCGTACCGGCGGCGATTGGTCCTTACACGATCCAGCCTACCGGCTCGACCGGCGGCCGCGAGTATGGAACCATCCAGGCAAGCGTGCGCGTATAAGTAAACTTACGATCCCCAGAAAGCCGTCCACGCAGCGACGGTCGGATCGAGGTTGACGATGCCTGACGCTGCGCCGCGGTGCGCCGCGCCATCGACGCGAACCAGGACTGCGCCGGTATCGAGCCTGCCGGGAATTTCAATGGTTGCCGGCGGCTCCGCGCTGCTTTCCCGCGAAAAGTGCATCTTCCATCCGCGCGTGCCCCATGGCTCCGCGTTCAGTGAAACACGGCCGAAGCGCGTGGGCGATCCCTGAATGGCAAATGCTGCGCGATCTTTCAGGTCCGACGGCATGAGCCCGGCCAGCAGACGAATCTTCCGGTCATCCTCGAGTACAAGCATGTGCCGCAAATAGCGGATGCACTCGGCGCTGGCCCAGTTGTGGGGCATGTCACCCCAGTTATCGCCGAGCAAAGCATTCTGCAATGGCTGCTCCTCTCGCCAGGCATGAAGCGGCGACGCATGGTTCAGATATCCGGTAAAAGTGCGGTGCGCCCAGTCGCGCAAGCCCGCCCATAGATACACCTCGGCGACAAAGGCAGCGTTGTAATTCCAGACCGCCTCGTGACGAAGCCATCCGGTCTCAGCTGGGATGTCCTCCTGCGTGCATGCCTGCATCAGCGCGATGTGGCCGCGCACAACCGGATCGTCCTTGGCGAAAACCTCGCCCGGAAAAATTGCATGCGAGAGCGCCCATTGCGCACTCTGTGGCTGCGGCCTGTCCCAGGCATCCTGGTGCATCTCCGGATCTTCGCGCATAAGCATGGGCAGATAGGCGAATCCTCGTGGATCCTGCACCGTCTGGTCCCGCGCCGCGAGATCGAAAGCCGAACGAAGTTCCTTGTAGAACGTGGCAGCGCGGTCCAGATCGGATATATGCAGTTTCTCATTGGCCTTCATTACGGCTCGCAACCCCGCCAATGTCCAGACCGTGTTGGTGAAGTCGTAACGAACACCGGCCATGCCTCCGTCGGGAAAACCAGGAGCAAGAAGCCCGTAGCGTCCGTTCGGCGAGTCCCCTTTGCGTGCTTCATCGCGGAGCCCAATCAGGAATTCGATCGCATGCCCAACGTTGGGCGCGAGCTGCCGCATCAAATCCCAGTTCTGCTTTAACTCGCAGGCGCGGACCAACGTGAACATGGCGATTGCCGTGTCCTTCCAGTGCTCCTTCCCGCCAGAAGCAATGATCTGGCCGGAAGCTACCTGCCGTCTCCACTCTGAAAGCAGTCCCTGATCCGCCTCTTCGTCATAACCGAGATAGCGAGCGGCTTCGAGAAGAAAATTACCGTCGACGATCCAGAGTCCGCGATAGACGGTTGGGCCCACCTCAAAAACAAGCTTTCCTTCCTTGATCTCGCGTGCCTGCTGGATGTTCCGCGCACAGGCGGTGAGGAAATCGCCCTTCGTTGCGGGTATTGACCACTGAACAGATCCTCCGAAGGCGCGCCATTCCTGCCACCATGTACGCACCTCAGCCAGAAGTGAATCCGGGTCGACCGATGTATCCGCTGCGTTGGCGCTACCCGCCTGGGGCATACGGAACAAGTAGCGCACGGGACGGGTGCGCGTTGCTGTTCCATGTTCGAGGGTGAGGCGATAGCCGCCTTCCTCTGGAAGCCAGGTAATATCGTGCGCTTGATTGTTCTGAGGAGCGCAAATCATCCAGGGCTGTTCCGCCGATTCGCGCACCACTTCCGTCACAATGCCATTCTTAGGTTTCAGATCGTACTTGCGGGCGCTGCGAATCCGCACCAGAGGAGTGACGACCACATTTTCACTGCGTGCGTGAATCTCCATCAGGACGTTGTCGACGCGCCCCTCATTCTGCCAGCGACTGGCAAATGCGATCAATTCCAACCTGGCCGTGGGCCTGTCGATCACCGTGTGCAGGATGGGAATCCCAGGAGCTTCCATCTTCTGTTCGACCCAGTTATCGCGATCCATGCCGGCGAGAGTGAACTCAACGATGGTGCCGAATTGGTTGATCGCGGCAAAGTGGTCGGCGGGAAAGTCGTAACGGAACTCGCCGTGCTTGCCCACCACGGTTTTAGCAGCATCATCGGGAAAGCAGATCGTCGACTGAAAATCCTCGGGCGCATAACGAAAATCGACAGTGGCGTTGAAGGCAGTCTGCGATTCCTTCCTTCGGTCCGGTTCCTGCGCTGGCTCTTCACCGGCTTGAGCTGCGGGCATGTCCAAATTAGTGAGGAGTGCGGCCGCCGCCCCCCCGGCAAGGAAGGTGCGTCGATCGATTGGCTTCATTGTGCCATTCTCCCGCGTCGTTATGGTTCAAAAGTTGGCCAGACCGCAGCCGTTTGAGCAGGTTCTGAAACCCACTGCACTCGCTCTGGATCGGCTTGAAATTGCCGGTAAACAGGAGTCGCGGGATCCAGCCCCAACTCTGGATAGGGACGCGTCCCGCGCACCTTCAGATCAGAACGGAGATATCGCGGATTAGCCTCCCACTCGATGTGCCCATCATGCAACATTGGGAACCAGGCCAAGCCGCCGTGCGCGCGTACGCCGTCATACACGAATGAATATTCGCGCTCGCAGAGAGCGCCAAAAACCATGCGCTCGGTGGCGCTCGCATTGGCCACAAAATGCCCCCAGTTTGGAGGAACCACCACTTGATCTCCCGGACCGGCTTCGACGGCTATACAGCGACCCGGGTCGTCACCAACAGATTCCTGCGCGTAGATCATCGCGCGACCTTCCCATATCTCAAAGATCTCCGGTGTCGACCAGCCGCAGTGCGGAGCAACTCCATGAACGTGCCCCTGGCTGCGCACTGGCTCTTCACCCAGCTGCCCACTAGCGTAGGCAACAACACCGAACAGCAGAAAGCGCTTGCGAAGCTCTGCGGCGTCGCTCGCTTTGCCCACGTCCATTGCGATTCCATACACGGGATCGGGCCCTGCGCAATTCGGGTCGAGGAGACTCTGGCGAATATCGTCGAGTTTGCGCAACTCTGATGGCGGGCCGAAGACGCCTTCCCCAAAATCGAAGGCAAGGCTTTCGGCGCGCAGACGAATGTCCAACCCAGAGTTGAAGGCTGTGTTGACCGGCTTATCACTCAGCAGCAATGAAGACCGGCTTTCCATCGCGCTCGACAAGACGTGAGCTAAAACCCTGGCCCGCGATCGATTCGTAGTCGTATCCTGCATCGGAAGGCCAGCACGCCCAGACAATCAAAGGGGCGCTACCTGTGTTCGCAATACGGTGCGCGTTCTCTCCACGAACATAATGAAGACTTCCCGGCGTCATGATCTCGCCCCAAGTCCTGCGTTCCGTATTCATCTGGATGAGCATGCCGCTGCCGGAAACAGTGCCGTAAAACTCCGCACGCGAACGACTCGCATGGAAGTGGCCGTGCGTCATAAAGTACTCGTCGCCCACTTTGCCAGGCTGCAGCGCTGTGAGCCCCCAAAAGAGGCCGCCTTCGGTTCCTGAATTCGCGGGTGACCACCAACGAACACGATAGACCTCGCGACTCGGCGCCATGTTGCTGAGAGCGGAAGAATCGCGAAAAACCCGCTTCAGATCATGAAGGGTCTTGAAGCTTTCCTGGACGGGCTCACCGGTCATCTTGCCGCGACACCAATCGAGAAAAACCGGCGAGGTCAGGCAGTCGTTCATTCCGACTCCAGTAAGGGTTTCCATGGCAGTATGCGATATTAGCACACGATAGTTTCGTTTTCAATATAAACAATCATATATTTGCATTTTCATGCTACAATAGCACGCTAGATGCTCCGAAATTGGCGTAACCGCACAGAATCTCCGTGTCGGTCCATGTTGTGCGTGGCATGATCCTCGGTGCGATTCGCGTAACTGGGTTGGTGCGTCCCGGCCCGCAGGAGTTGTTTTTGTATTCTTTCGAAAATCCCGGCTTTCGTATATAACCGTACCGTTCGAAGTTTCTTGAAGGAGCACATGGCAATTTCTCCAGCAGATCTTCAAGCCGAGGGAAAATACCGGTCAACCGGCTACATCGTTTTCCTCGCCACGATCGTCGCGATTTCCGGTTTCCTGCTCGGATTCAACACTGCGGTCATCAGCGGAGTCCTGGTTTTCCTGCGCGTGGAGTTTGCCCTCAGCAACACGGCAACCGAAATTGCCACGAGCGCAATCTTGTTGGGATGTCTGCTGGGCGCCGCGGGCGCCAGCCTGATCGGTGACCGCTTTGGCAGGCGCAAATCTTTGCTGCTGGCGGCCGTTGTTTTCGCCGGGTCCACAGTCATGACCGCACTTGCGAACTCCGTCACGGTGTTTTCTGTTGGCCGGTTGGCAGGCGGCTTGGCGATTGGGCTCTCTTCTGTGTTGACGCCTGTCTACATCACAGAGATTGCGCCGGCGCGCAATCGTGGAACTCTGGTTTCGATGAATCAGATGGCAATCGTGGTCGGGATCCTGATTGCATATCTGGTCAATTGGGGTTTTGCCGGATTAGGCCAAAGCAGCTGGCGCTGGATGCTAGGAGTCGCGGTCATCCCCGAGCTGGTTCTTTTCTTTGGCCTGCTCGGGGTGCCGGAGAGCCCTCGATGGCTCATCACTCACGGACATTCCGAAAAGGGAAGGCAGGTGCTCACTCGATTCTTGGGCGCAGCAGCGGCCGATGTTCAACTCGCTCAAATGGAACAGGCAGCTGTCGGCGAACAGGGCTCGTGGCACGAGGTTTTTGCGCGGCCTATGCGGAGGCCACTCACCATCGCGCTGGGACTCGCGATTCTGTGCCAGATCACCGGGGTCAATGCCGTTCTCTACTATGGCTCCATTCTTATCAGCGAGCATCTTCAAGGCCAGACAACCGATACCGCTTTGTTGACCAGCGTTATCATTGGTTGCGCAAATCTCTTCAGCACTCTTCTGGCAATGCGTTTTCTCGACCGTTGGGGCAGGCGTCCCATGCTGCTTACCGCTGCCGGTGGCATGGCGATTTCTCTCACCATTCTGATCTTCGCTTTGCACGCAAGTGGATTGTCGACTTGGGTAGTTCTGGGCAGTATTATTAGCTACACCGCGTTTTTCGCCTTCGGCATGGGGCCGGTCCCATGGGTTGTCATCTCTGAGATCTTCCCCAACAAGATTCGGGGCAGAGCGGCCTCGGTCGCTACTTCTGCTTTGTGGTCTGGAACGCTGCTGGTTACCTTTACTTTCCTCTCATTGATTCGGGCACTTGGCGTTTCCGGCACCTTTGCGATTTTCGCCATCCTGTCTGCCTTCAGCTTTGTTTTCATTTGGGTCATGGTTCCAGAAACGCGGGGTAAAACTCTCGAAGAAATTCAGCAACAGTGGGGGAACTGAGCGGTGATCAAGCGCGGCAAGCGAAATTCTGCAACGAAGCCCGAAGAAAACGTGGAGATTGCGCAAAGCCGGGAAACTCAGCAGCAAAGGATTCAGTTCATCCTCACATCGCTGCAGGAGACTGGATCGGTCGTGGTTGAGGATCTTGCCGAGCAGCTCAAGGTATCCGTCGTCACCATCCGCCGCGACCTCGATCAACTTGAGCAGCAGGGGCTACTGCGGCGTACGCACGGCGGAGCTGTCTCCATTGAGCCATTGTTTTATGAGCCCTTCAAGAAAGACCGTTCCTTTCTTGACCAGGTCGAGCGCCAGGCCAACGAGAAACGCCGCATCGGCCGCGCCGCGGCGGCGATGATCACGCCAGGCGAAACCATCGCCATCACCCCCGGCACCACTACCGCCGAGATCATCCGCGGCTTGCCTCTCAACTGCAAAATCACCGTTGTGACGAATACCGCCAACATTGCGATGGAGCTGTCGAAGCGTAAAGACGTGAATGTTTTCGTCACTGGCGGCCATCTGCATGGAGAATGGTTCTCGCTCGTCGGTCCAACTGCGATCCGCAGCCTCGAGAACATGCTCATCCATACCATGTTCGTTGGCGCCGACGGCGTCGACCCCAAATGGGGAGTGAGCTGCTTTAGCTCCGACGAAGCCGAGCTCAACTCCACCATGGTCCGGCTCTCGCGGCGTCACATTGCCGTGGTGGACCACACGAAGCTCAATGTGGTTGCAAACTATCGCATCTGTGAAATTGGCATTCTGACCACTTTGATTACGGACACAGGAGCGACGGACGAAATGATCGTGCCCTACCAGAAGCTTGGGGTTAAAGTGTTGCGCGTTTGAGCTAATCGCACTTTCGGCGAACGTGCTCCGCCGCACTTCTGGTTGACCCCGGTCTGCGCCCTACTTCTTTTAAGCCCAACCGACCGGAGACGAATCTCGAAGGGAATCCAACGCCATGGACCGTCGCATGTTCTTGAAGACTTCCGTTGCCACAGCCGCTGTCGCAGCCGGCAATTCCGGGCTTGGCGCCGTCTCATCGAGACCTCTTCCAGCGATTCCCACACTTGCCTGCCTAGCCAGCATTCGCATGTCGCACGGATTCATGGATCTCTTTAATCTTCCGATTGCAATGAACGACTGGGGATACGCTCAGACTGTGAAATCGGTCGCGGGCCTCAGCGCGATCGCATTTCCGCCCTATGCGTCTTGCGGCGTTCCCGACGTCGCATGGAGTCCTGGGTATCTGCGCACGTGCGAGCTCTTCATCAATGGCAAATTCGCAGCGCTCTCTGACGACCCGGCGAAGGCGGTCACTTATCAGTGGTTCCCGCATCGCGTTGTCCGGGAACAAAGCTTCGATGGCCTGCACATCCGCACCACGATGTTCTTGCCTACGGATATGCGCGCCGTGGTGCAAGAAATCGAAGTGCGCAACTTGGATTCTTCCACTCGTCAATTCACGCTCGAGTTCGACATGCGCGGTGGAGTCATCCACAAAGGCAGCGCATGGTTCAATGAACTCCCCGGCGAGGGCGATAATCGGCTGGCCTGGAGTGCGGGTCAAGGGCGACTCACCTTCGCGGCTCAGCATTCCCCGGCAGCCTGCGTGCAGGGAATTCATCCGCCGGCTCAGCAACTCTCCGGCGGCAACGTCCTGCGGTATGAACTCCAACTCCGCCCAGGCGAAAAGCAGGAGCTGCACTTTGTGGCGGCGATCGCGGCGACGGCGATAGAGGCCGAAGCGATACACGACCGGCTGCAGACGGATTTCGCGCGACTCGATCAGCAAAATGAGAGTGACTTCGATCATCTTCTGCAATCAGCGTTCACGCCCGGCAACAGCGCATTCTCAGGACATTTGCCGCAGCTCAAGACCGAGAGCGAAACGCTTTGGAATCTCTATAACAATGGGTTGAAGAATCTGCTCACTGCGCGCCGGCGTTCTCCTGACTCGGCCTGCGGACCAACCCTGCTCACTTTGAGCGGTCACGTGCTGCCCACGCTGAGTTTCCCGTGGGACACCGCTCTCAGCAGCCTCAGTCTCGCTCTGCTCGACCCGCAACCGCTTCGGCAACTTGTTGAAATCTGGTTCCAGCGCGACATGCACCAGCACCTGGCCACCGACTACATCACCGGCGAGGCGGTCGGCCCCTGGTACGGCGTGAATGACATGGCCATTGTTCGCTGCGCGCAGAATTATCTGCGCGTCACGGGCGACTTCGCGTGGCTGGAGAAGAGAGTCGGCGATCAGAGCGTCCTCGATCACCTTTACGAGCACGCAACCTACTGGAAAAAGTTGATCAAAGGCGGCAATGGCCTCGCGGACTACGGGGAGATTTCCAATCTGCTCGAAGTCGTCAGCACCTATCTCCACGAAGTCGCCGGCATGAACGCTGGTAATGTCGCCAGCATGCGATTTGTTGCAGAGTTGCTCGAGCGCAACGGACGAGAGCAGGACGCGGCGAAATTGCGCAGCAACGCCACCGATCTCGCCAGCCGCATCAACCGCATCCTCTATGTACAGGGGAAAGGCTGGTGGCGATGCGGCCAGCCCGACGGCACCTTCAACGAGGTCCGTCATTGTTACGACTTCCTGGCCGTCCTCGACAACATGAGCCAAGATTTGTCTAACAACCAGAAACGGGAGATGGCGCAGTTTTTCTGGTCGCAGCTCGCTTCAAAAAAGTGGATGCGAGCCCTTGCCAGCGGCGATCCCGACGCAACCTGGAATGTGCGCCCAGATCACAGTTGTCTGGGGGCATACGCCGCATGGCCGGCCATGTGTGCCAAAGGGCTCTTGAAGATCGACAATCCCGCCACAGTCGCCTCCTGGCTGAGTGAAGTTGCCAAGGCCGGCAACCAGGGCCCGATCGGACAGGCGCATTTTACCGAAGATGTTGTTCCGCCTTTGCAGGGGGGCGCTTGCAAGGCATCTGAAGATGCTCCCTACATCGAAGACTGGTGCTGTATCGCGGGAGGAACGTTTACCGATCTGGTGATCGATTCCATCTTCGGCGTCAACTTTGGACTTTACGATGGGCTGCACGCCACGCCTCGTCTGCGCGAGTTCGATCAGGGCGCTCGCCTCGAGAATATCCACTATCAGGGCGCCGAATACTCTGCCGACGTAACCGGCGCCAAACGGGTTGGGTGAAGCGTCTCTTGTGGAGAGTTGATTCTCATTTCCCATCGTCCACAGGCTGGGTCAGCCGTAATATGCGCCTGCCGCGCTCTTTCCGCTCCTGCTCGAGCCGGGCGGCAATTTCCAGTTGTTCGCTCGACTCCTGCTTGCGCCCCATGCGAGCGAGAGTAAGGCCGAGATAATAGTGAGCCTCCTGAAGGGAATCGTCGTGGCTCACGGCCTGCTGTAGAAGGGATATTGCGTCCGGATAATGTTTCTGCTCGAATTCCACCCTTCCGAGCGCCGTCAGAGCGCCGCTATCGTTCGGTTTCTTCTCGAGAACCTTGTGCAGGTCCAACGCAGCCCGGTCGTAATCTCCCGCATCAAGATCGAGGAGGCCGAGCCGGTAGTACGATTCGCTTTGCTTGGGATCGAGCGCGATCGACCGCTCAAATTGCGGGCGCGCGTCGTCCGATTGCCCCAGCGCCGCCAGCGCCATGCCCAATGCACCATAACCGGATGGATCGTCAGGGCGTAATCCGACATATTGGGCGAACTGCTGACGCGCATCGTCGTACCTAGCTCGATTCATCAATGCGAATCCCAGGTAGAACATGGCAAGGGCATCGTTTTTGCGCAGTTTCAACGTTTGCTGAAATGCCTCGATGGCATCGTCGTCTAACGACAGTTTTCGTGCCGCCATACCGAATTCATATTGGACGTCTGCATTGTCCGGCGCATACTTTCGGGCCTCCATCAGGGAGTTGAGGGCGCCGTTCCAGTCTCCGGACTCCGAAGCCGCCTTGGCCTGATCCTCGAGAATGTGGACCAGGGCGCCCGCAGCGTCGGTCCGGCTGGGATCGAGGAGCAGGGCCTGACGAAACTCCGGAAGAGCGTCCTGCGTGCGGCCCAGACGCAAATACAAAAGGCCAAGGTGCGCGTGCCCAGGCACAAAGTCGGGCTGCGCCTTCACAACCTGCTCAAACAATTCCTCCGCCTTTTCTTCCTGGTGCTGGAGCACGCGCGTGACTCCTAGCAGATCGAGAGCGCGATAGTCTCCAGGATTCGAGTGCAGGACAGACTGCAGGTCTCGCTCGGCCTGATCCAGCTTCCCGGCGGAGAGTTCTTTCGCAGCGTCTTGCAATTGGGAGGGTGCGGTCTGGCGGCTTGCGGTCTGGGCTGAAGACGCCGCAGCCGCGGCAAAACAGAGACTGACAAGAAATAAAACGTGGCTCGTGATTGTCGAAACGCGCACTTAGCGACTCGTTTTACCGGAACTCTCGACCGGTTCGGTAATCGTCAGTATTGTATCCGCTTTCTGATTGCTCAGGAGCTGACGAATGCCGCTTGGCCAGCGAATCTCGATCTCGCGGATGGAATCTGCGGCGCCTAACCCGAAATGGAGACGTTTGTCGCTCGAAGATTGATAACTTCCGGTTGTCGTGACTGTCGCGAACTGGTCTCCCACAGAGGTAAGCACTCGTACCTGAGCGCCAATCGCATCGCGATTGCTCTTGACTCCGACGAGCTTGAGCGTAACCCAATGATTCGAAGTCTCAGTCTCATTCAACAACACCCAGGCGGGCCCGTCATTCGAAGTAACCACAGCATCCAATCTTCCGTCGTTATCGATGTCACCGATCGCCATGCCGCGCGCCGCCCATTGCTCATGGAATACGCTGCCCGAAGCCCCAGAGACGTCAACGAACTTCGTTCCCTGCTCATTGTGCAGCAGAGAGGGGGATTCTCGATAATGAAGGCTCGGTTCGCTATTCTCGATCGTGTCCATCACATGCGACTGGACGATCAACAGATCTTTCCAACCGTCATTGTCATAATCCATGAAGCGGACGCCCCAGCCTGAGTGCAACATAGAGATCGGCGCCAGCCCCAGGACGGAAGTTGAGTAATCGAACGTGCCGTCCTTAAGATTTGTAAAAAGAGCGAATCTCTGGTGGGCCAAATCGGTAATGACGATGTCGGGCCAGCCGTCATTGTTGTAGTCGCTGAAGTCGACTCCCATTCCCGAAAAGGCGTGACCCTCGCCGTCGAAAGCTACGCCAGAAGCCAGGCCAACTTCTTCGAATGTTCCGTCGCCCCGATTGTGAAACAGGTATTGCTGGATCGCGTCATTGGCGATCAGGATATCTGTCCAGCCATCCCGGTCATAATCGGCGATGGCGACACCCAAGCCCTTGCCGGGCTTATCAATACCTGCACGGTGAGACACTTCGGTGAATTTTCCGCCGCCGTCGTTATGAAACAGCAAGACCGATTCGGGCTTGAAAAGATCAGGGTGGCAATACCCGCGGACTCCTTTGGCATCGCGACAGACAATGTCATCGAAGTCCCACTGCATATAACGCGCAACGATCAGATCGAGACGCCCATCGTTGTCATAGTCCACCCAGGCAGCGCTGGTCATCCATCCCGAGCCTGCCACGCCAGCGGCATCGGTAACATCGGTGAACGTTCCATCACCGTTGTTGTGATAGAGCGTACTGCGCCCGTAGCCGGCGACATAAAGGTCTTCGAATCCGTCGTTATCGTAGTCGCCAACAGCCACTCCAGTGGAATAGCCATATCCAGTGAGGCCGGCTTTTTCGGTCACATCTTCAAAGGTGCCGTCGGGTTTCTGATGGTAGAGGCGGTTCCAGTATTTCGGCCCGTCCTTCTTTGGAATCGTCCCTTTGCGCGTTGAGTCAGCGATGGGCGCACCGTTGGCGAGAAAAATGTCGAGCCGGCCATCGTTGTCGTAGTCGAACAGCGCAACTCCCGAACCCATGGTTTCCGGGAGGTACTTCTTTGCGGTCGGCGACGCTTGTTGGCGGAAATGAATGCCCAATCGTTCTGTGGCGTCGACAAAGTGCCCAGCCACAGGCGGCGCGGCTCCGTGCAATGGGAAGATGCAGGCGATGGCAATCGCGGCAACAAGAGCGGCACAGATTGCGTGTGCAATCGTGAGGTGAGAATTCTTCACTGATGCTGGACCTCAAGGTGCAGCAGTCGCGAGACGAATCGCAAGGTTGAGCGCACGTGTTGCTGCCAGTACGGCCAGTCATGGCCGCCGGAATGCTCCTCGTAGGTGTGCGGGATTCGGTCCTTAAGAAGCGCCGCGTGCAGGGCACGATTCCTTTCGAGCAGGGCATCTTCTGTGCCGCAATCGATGCGGATCGGCGGAAGTTGCGCTCGATGTCGCCGCATCCAGTAGAGGAGATCGGTGTCGCGCTTCCCTGCCGTCTGATATTCGCGTAACGGCTGCTGCACATGTTTGACCAGGTCTTCGAGGCTCGTCACCGGTGAATGAGCGGAGATTCCGGCAATGCGAGACGCGTATTTCGCTCCGAGGCGGAGGGCCCCAAAGCCGCCCATCGATTGCCCTGCAAGGAAAGCGCGTTCAGCTTGGATTTCGGGACATACTGTCTGCAGGCATGCGGGCACATCGTCGATGATCCACGACTCCGCGTTCAGCTCGCGATGGACGACGTAGCCACTGCCATCGCCCCACAGCCCGTCGGATGGCATGGCGATCGCGAATGCTCCGATGCTTCCGTCCTCGATCATTTCCATCGCAGTGCCGGGAACGCTTCCTAGCACGGCCCAGTTCCAGTGACTCCCATATACGCCATGCATCAGGATGAGAAGCGGCAGTGGCTGATTCTGTTTTCCTGGCGGAACGAAGAGCGTGATGTCGGCGCGGCGGCGCAGGGCGGGCGAATATAGCGTGACGAGCGAAACGCCGGGCTGCCCCGTCACGGGCGCGGCAACGACGTTGCGTATCTGCTCAGAGCTGATTGCTTTTCTCCTGCATGCACGATCTTGGATGAGGCCGCAATGGGCCGCGACCCCGATCAACTCGCGGATGAGCCGATTCTAAAGCTTGGCTCCTCTACTGCGGCGGCATCGGCCTGCGGACGGCGCGCGGGAAGTAGATATTCAGGTTCGTGGCTAAAGTCGGAACATCGAATGTATTGCAGACATACGTAAAGAGCAAATCGCCTTTTTCGAACTCCGGATGTTCCTTCGCTGCGTAGCAAAACGTGTTCTTGTCGTAGCCTGGACCCTGAGGCTGCATTTCAGGAACCTGGTAAATCACTTCGCCTTGCGTCCATGGTCCCGTGAGCGAAGGCGAGGTGCGGAGCAGAATTTTGCTCGAGAATGCATCCGGCTCGAACATGATGGCGATCCATTGCTTTCTGTCTGGATGGTAACGAATCGAGAGCTCCGGCGAGCCTTTCTGCATGATGGGCATTGCCTGCGCCGGATCAAACCCGCTATGCCACTGGCCGTCGATCGCCAGATATTGCAAATTCTTCGCCGGGTCACTCAGACCGTCGAGCGGGATCCGCGTTGCCAGGAGCGGCCGCGTGCCGCTTTCCTTGAGCGCGAAAATATAGGCGAAGCCTCCCTCGACCACCGCTGCTGCGGAGGGATACGCGTGAGCGCCATCGGGCACCAGCGGGAAATAATCGATCTTCCAGACTTGCGGATCGGCTCCCTGAAAGTCGACGCGGGCCAGGTCTGTCCCGCAGGTTGCAAACGCCATCGCCGCCGATTGTTCGGGAGCATTGCGCACACACAGCAGCGTGGCCCAAAGCTGATTGCCTGAGACAAAGCCATCCATCGCCCAGTACCAGGTGTTTGGGTGCTGCGCCTTGAAAAAGTCTGCCGTGTGGCCCTGCGCATCTTTCCTGATCACATAATCGAGCTTCCACCGCCCACGATCGCAGGTGGAGATGCCAATGCTGTTGCGAACCATGGCAGGGGTATTGTCAACTACGACGCGATGCTCCCCGTGCAGAGTGTCTCCGAAGATCCACACATCGCGCCCGTCGGGCAACGGGATGGAATAGGCCGTATCGGCGCCGAGCCAACCTTGCGTCATACCGTGCTGCAGCGGGAATTGCGGTGTGCACGGGGGTTTGGCGGCGTGAGCAAATGCCGAATGGACTGCCACAAACAACACCAGCAAACCAGGCAGCGCCGATGAACGAACCAAAGACTTCATCTTTCAACTCCCGCCCTTGCGGGCATGATCCGCAAGAGGCTCAGCTCCGAGGCTATTTGCTCGGCAGTGTTTGCGTGACCACAACCGGGTGGTAAAGATTCATATTGTTCGTGACGTCGCTCTCCACTGTCGAATTGCAGGCGTAGGTAAAAAAGAGCTGGCCTGCAGTCTCGAACTCGATGTGCTCCTTCGCGGCGTAACAAAAGACATTCGGAGTGAAGTTCGCATTGGTCGATTGCATCTCAGGATAGGAATAGAGGCCCCGCGATGGTCCCCAGCCGTTGATGAGCGATGCGGAAAGACTGTAATAGGCCTGGTTAGTGAGGCCGCCTGGGTATACGGCAATCCACTGATTTGTCGATGCGTGATAGCGAACGGTCATCTCGGTGGCACCGGGATTGATCACCGGTGCATTATCGCTCGGCAATGTCGTGGCCGTGTCCTGCCATGCCTCCCAGGTGCCGCTGGTGCCCAGATATTGCCAGTTGGTGTTGCCGGGCCGCGCGAGAGTATTCACTTGGGCTAGCGGAATGCGCAGGAGTGCGAGATAGGGAGGACTGCCCACCCCCGCGAAGAAATAAGCGTAGCCAGCGCCCTGGGGATCGGCCGGATTCGGATTCCCGTTTGGCCCCTGATTGACGACGATGGAAATTCCCGGTACCGCACTTCCCCCGGTGTTCAACTGCTGATACGTGATCGACCACTGGGACGGAGAAGCGGTGTAGTTCGCGATGCTGGCCAACTGGGCGCCGCTGTAAGCGAATCCAAACGCTCCGCTGCCCTGAGCATGCATCTGCATTAAGGCAAGATAGAGGGTTCCGTGGTAAACGAAGCCGTCCATCGGCCAGAACCAGTCAGTGCCCGGAGCGGTGAATACGGGGCCGGGACTCGAGGTACCCATGCCGGGCCAATAGTACTGGAACGTGCAGCGGGTTCCCGTACATGTCGATATTGCGATGGAGTTGTGAATGAATCCTGTGGCCTGCGTACGGCTGGTTGCGCTCGAAGGTCCGATAAAGGTGTCCGCGAAGATCCAAAGACTCTGCCCGGCGCCGATGGGAATGGAATACGCGCCATCGGCACCAAGCCATCCTTGCTGATACGGAAAGTATCCGGACGACGATGGGTTCGTTGGCGAGGTCGGCGTCTGAGTTCCGGTACCACTACCGCCGCACGCGGCAGGGAACCCGCCGGCAAAGAGAGAGGCGAGCAACAGGATGGATGCCCTGAAATACATGACCGACTCCGACGCAGACCAAGCGCTGTCGCGAAGACAATGGAACGACGCTTGCGGCTGGGCTGAAGGACGACGGGCGAAAGGATTGCCTTTCGCCCGCCGGCTGGTATGAACGGATTCGTTGGGCCTTAGAAGATCAACTTCAATGCTAGTTGAATCTGCCGCGCCGTCCCCGAACCCACAAGGCTATTGTCCGAACCGGCAATGGTCTCGCCGACAGTCGAGAATGATGCATTATCGCCCACTCCTGTCGCCGGGCCCCCCGAGCAGGTCGAGGTGGGCAGCGTTGACGAGATCGCTGTACAAATTCCCATGTTTCCGGGGTTGCCAAAGTTCGGGTGATTCAGGATGTTGAAGAGATCGCCGCGGAATTGCACTTTGATCTTCTCCGTCACCGGGAAATTCTTCATCCCCGAAAAATCCCATTGGAAGAACTTCGGACCCGGAAGGCTGTTCCGCGGCACGTTTCCAAGGGTCGAGGGGTCGCCAGGATTGGCATTGTAGCCCGGCTCGACCATATACGCCTCCGCGTTGTAGTAGGAGTAAGTAGAGCCGATTGTGCTGTCGGTCCACTTGCCGTGGGGATTACGAACGGGCACTCCAGAGGCGAAATCGGGTCGTGTGGGCAGGCCGAAGAACGTTCCGGTAAGAGTCGGATTCAGTGCAGCTCCGGAGCGAGTCTGGACGATACTCGAAGTTTGCCACCCTCCCAGGACTGTGCGTTCGAAGAGGCTCGATCCCTTCAATTCGGGGAAGTTGTAGGTGACGCTGCCAGTGAGGTTTTGGCGGATGTCGCCGTCGCCGTTCCCCATGTCCTTTCTCAGGTCGGTGGGATCGGAGGGATTGTTAAGGAAATTCACAAAGTCGTTGATGGTGTGCGCCCAGGTGTAGTTCGCTTCATAATTGAGCCTGCCAGCATTGTGGCGTATTTGCGCCTGCAAAGAATGGTAGGACCCGCTCAATTCGCAGGCTTCATAGTTTTCGTTGGCGAAGCCGGAGTACGGGCGACCCGAGTCTGTAACCCAGTTATACGGATTCAGATTGAATCCGGCAAAATTCTGCCCAGCTTGCATGCGTTGGTCTTCATTGCCAACGTAGTTGAGCGTCATCACTGTGTTGGGAGCCACCTCCTGCTGCACTCCAAACAGCCAGTTCTCTGAATACGCATCATGCACATTCTGGGGCATGATGCTGACGTTTTGCGAGCCGGCGGGCAGTGCGGGGTTGGCCTCGGGGTAGGCAATGGCGGCCTGAAAGACGTTGATGCTGTAACTCTGATAGGCGGGGTTATTCGCGACAAAGTTCGCGCCGAATTGCAGCGGCAGGTAGAACAGGCCGAAGTATCCGTGAAACACGGTCTTGCCGTGACCGTAGGGGTCGTAGTTCAACCCGATGCGAGGCGCGACGTCAACGGTCGGCCCGTTGTAGAGCGCTTTGTCGGGCGAGAGGAACGATTGCGTCGCAAAATCGAAATTCTGCTGCAAATGGCTTCTTTCACTCCAGACTGAGTTGATGTCGGCGCGCAGTCCCAGATTAATTGTGATTTTACTGTTCGCCCGCCAGTCTCCCTCGGCGTATACATCCCAGTTAGAGTTGCGAACGTTCAAGAAACCCGGAAAACCAATCTTCGACAGGATGAATGGCTGGTCGGCCTCCAAAGAATCGAAGCTGCCAAATTCAAACTCCTGCTGTGGGCGCAACCACTCGCCGAGGCGATTGAATTGAATCTGGGTACCAAACTTTGCGGTCAGTCTTCCCGCTGTTTTGGTGGCATTGTCCAAAATGTCGAAGGTTGCGTCATCGTTGATTTGATTGAAGGTCGCCGGACCAGGGAGGGCGCCCAGAACGGCAAAGAACCCCTCGAAACCGACAAGAGGCTGCGGTGTGTTCGAGTTAGTGTCGGAGTGAAACTTCTGGATTGCCGCGCTGACTTCGTTGATGAAGGTCGGGGTGAAGGTGTGGGTTTCGTCAACCACGCCGTACTGATTCACCAGATCCAGCGGCGAGGTTTGACCCTGATCTATCCCGTATGTCTGATTCGTCAGCCCGTCGTCGAGGGTATAACGGGCGAAGATCCGATCGGTGCTGGTGGGAGTGTAGTCGACACGAATAGCTCCGCTGTTTTCACTGACGGTCGTCGGCAGAGCCGTGGGTTGGTAGACGAGGTCGGTGCCATTCTGCGGCAGCGGGTCGCCAAATATGTCCACATCCTCATAGGTGGGAGTTCCATTGGCATTCGTCGGATAGGGGCACGTACCAGGGTAACCGGGTTCACCAACTATACCCTGGCAATTCGCAGGCAGAGGCGCCATTTGGGCCAAAACCGGCTGCATTGCGGCATTGAACTGCGAGCGCACATAGGCGCTGGGAACTGTATTCAGTTTGTTGATCTGGGTGGTCTTCTGTTGGAGGCCCTCGTAGTTGGCAAACAGGAAGAGCTTATTCTTCACAATGGGACCGCTTAAGTTGCCGCCGAACTGGTTCATTCTCAACGGAACTTTGGGCTGAGTGAGCGAATTGGCGAAGTAGTCCAATGCGTCAAGGGCGTCGTTGCGGAAGAATTCGAACGCCTCGCCATGGAATTGATTGGTGCCGCCCTTGGTGATGATATTCATTTGCGGGCCGAGCGAATGTCCCACGTCGGCGCTGTAGCCGCTGTTGGCGAAATCGATTTCCTGGACGCTGTCGACGCTGGCCCGCGTCATGCGGTTGGCTTCGTTGCCTTCCGTTTCGTCGAAGCCGCTGATGTCAGGCCGCGAAGCATTTTGGCCGTCCAGCGTGACTTCGATGCCAGTCATGAAATTCTCCTGGCCGTTGATACTGCCCTGGAAGTAGCCGGTCGAATTGACTGAGCCGGGAGCGATGTTGAGAAAATCCATCACGTCGCGCCCATTGGTCGGCAGATTCTCGATCTGCGCTTCATTCAGGGTGGTTCCCGATGTGGCGTTGCTCAAATTCACCGTCGCCATTGTGCCCGTCACTTCGACGTTCTCTGACACGGCGGCCGGCGACAACTTCAGGTCGACTCGCGCTGTGGCGCCAACATTCAGCACAAACTGCGATGACGCGGCCTTGCCGAAGCGATCAGCCGAGGCGCTGACCACGTAGCTGCCGAACGGCAGTGCCGGAACGGTGAAGAGTCCGGCGTCTCCGGTTGTCGCAGTGGTCACATTGCCGGTTCCGGTGTTGGTGATCGTCACCGAAGCATGCGGAATCACTGCGCCTGTTTGATCGCTTACTGTGCCGGTGATAGTGCCAGTGTCGAAGTTGCCGGCGCTCTGTGCGGCAGCCCTCCACATCGACGGCATCAACAGAATCGCCAGGATCGCGATATAGGCCAAACGCACACAGCTACGACCGATAGAATTCCTGCCGTTATCAATTGAAATCATTCCGAATTGCCTCGCCATTCTTGCCTCCCGCAAAAATTTCCTATCCGCAGCTCTCTGCTTACGGAACACAACTCTGCATGTTCCGTTTACAGCCGTAAAGACTACTCCTTGTTTCTAATTGATGTCAAGCGAAATGTAACACTTTCGTTTTTCCATTCGGCGGACATGAAACCTTCCGCGCTCAGCAGTCTAGAGGTTAAGCGGAGTGTGCGTTTGGTCAGCAGGCTATGCCAAATTTGGGAAAAGCGGCTTGAGTCGCGTCACGTTGGCTGATCGCGCGGAGACACGTTTGGCTACGAGACCGAATCGAGCCCAAGAAAAGCCAAGTTCTGTCCCGACACGGTCGCCAGCCGGGGGGCTATTGCTTGGCCTGTGCCATCATCGGAATCGCCCCTAAAAGAGCGGCGTTGTCGCCTAATTCAGCGGCGCGCACTTCGACCTTGCCCCAGGGCGTCCAGGCATACTTTTGCACGTGCGACCTTATATATGGAAGGATCGCATCGGCACTCTTCATCACGCCGCCGCCCAGAATCACGATCTCCGGGTCGTAAGCGTGCACAAGTCCTACGGTGACTGTTGCCCAGACCCGCAAACAATGATCGCGGATTTCGCATGCGATTCTGTCACCGCGCGCCGCTTCAGTAAACAACTCCAGAAAACCGACGTTCTCGCGGCGGCCGAGAGGGCTGTCTTCGATGTTTTTCCATTCCCGCACCAGCCCGGGAAGCGCCCATCCCGATGCCTCCGCCTCGGCGCATCCGAGAGCGCCGCACGTACACTTGCGGCCATCAACCCTGACGGGGAGATGCCCGCCGATACAACCAGCCTGCGCATGTTTCCCGCGGAGGAGTTTCCCTTCGATCATCGCGACTCCACCGATCCCCGTACCCAGCGTGATCATCACGATGTTTTCGAATCCACGCCCGGCGCCGGTATATGCCTCTCCAAGCAAAGCCATGCGCGCGTCATTTTCCACAAGCAGCGGTAAACCAAGCGACTCCTGGCACCATGACTGCAGATCAACCTTGTCCGCGTCGACATATTTGCCGTTGCTACCCAGAGCCTTCCCGCGATAAAAATCCACAATCACGGGAAGCCCCATGGCAACGCCGCTCACTTCCCCGCCGTGCGGAGTCCTCCCGCCGCCCAGTCTTTCGAGCGATTCGGCTAAGCGGGGCAGGATTCCTGCAAGACTTGTCGCATTCTCGACATCCAACGTCTCTGACGCGAGGATCCTGTCGTCTTCGACCAGACCGCAGGTCGCATGAGTTCCGCCAAGATCGATGCTGAAGCATTTCATCGTTTGCTATTCCAGATCCTTATCTTGCTCTGCCATTCTTCGCCGCTTCCGACTGCAATTCGTTCTTGTTGTGAGAAATTGTCAGCTGCAGAGTCATTGTTTCGTGTGCGCCAATCTCGATATCACTTTCGTTCAACCCCGGGTGAAGAATAACGTCCTCGGTCATGGCAGTTTCCGCAACAGCTCCGATCCTGAGAGAAGAGTGAAGGTCAAACTTTGTCGCGTTTCCAGCAATCTCCTGCAGACGAAGCGTGAAGTGATCAGGGTTTCCGTCGGCTGATGGCTTGAATGCGAGAATTGCCACGTCGGGTGCGGAGATCGAAAAGAACGATCCCATCTCCTGATCCGGTTCCCGATCAGGAGGCAGCAGCGCCGTAATCAACGGCACGTTGTAATCCCAGCCAGTGCGATACGAATCCACCGGATCAAAACTTGCCGCCGACGTGATGGCGAAAGACGAAGTGTAACGTGGGCCATAGCCAGGTTCGACCGTGGGCAGCGTGACCACGCCGGCATCTTTCGTGTCGCCCTGGTCTGCTTTGCGCAAAGCCGTTACCCGTATAACGTTCGAGTAATCTTTCAGCGCTCCGGTTACGTCGTAAGTGAGCAGCGGAATATCGTAGAAGTCTTCGCGTTGAATCAGGTTGATCGCGTTTGCCCGCGTGCTACCGTCGTCCATCAGTGCGAGCGTGTGGATTGGCGTGGCCCCATCAGTTCTCGCTCCCGGCAGGTAATC
>Ga0187855_10000841_pt1 | contig 25780 bp, 1 predicted proteins | sample June2016WEW_8_10_2_FD_132969 | JGI IMG/M metagenome (GOLD analysis project Ga0187855, IMG submission 132969) | Peatland microbial communities from SPRUCE experiment site at the Marcell Experimental Forest, Minnesota, USA - June2016WEW_8_10 | ecosystem: Environmental > Terrestrial > Soil >...
ACCGGGTGGGGGCTGACCTCCACAAACGTGCGATACCCATCCCCCAACAACACCCGGGTCGCCTGCTCGAAACGCACCGTCTCACGCAGATTGCGATACCAGTACCCCGCATCGAGCTCAGCCGTATCCAGCACACCACCCGTCACACTCGAACAGAACGGCACATCCCCCGAACGCGGAACGATCCCCGCGCACGCCTCCAACAGCTCACCCCTGATCTCCTCCACCCGCGCCGAGTGCGCCGCGTAATCGACCGCGATCCGCCGCGCCCTCACATCCACGGCCACGCACCGCTCGACCAGCCGATCCAACGCGCCCGGATCGCCCGACACCACGATCGAACCCGGCCCATTCACCGCCGCGACCGACACACCCTCCCCCGGGCCACCCATACGCGACTCCAACTCCTCCACCCCAAGCGCCACCGAGGCCATCCCACCACGCCCCGCCAGCAGCAGCAACGCACGGCTGCGCAACGCGACCACCCGCGCCCCATCCTCAAGCGACAGGCCACCCGCCACACACGCCGCCGCGATCTCACCCTGCGAATGCCCAACAACCACGTCGGGGCGCACACCGCACGCGCGCCACAGCTCCGCCAGCGCCACCATCACCGCCCACAACGCCGGCTGCACCACATCGACCCGCTCCAGCCCCGGCGCCCCATCGGCGCCACGCAGCACATCCTCCAGGCGCCAATCGACAAACCCCGCCAGCGCCTCCCCACACTCCCCCAGCCGTTGCGCGAACACCGGCGCGGAGTCCAGCAGCTCCACCGCCATCCCCTCCCACTGGCCGCCCTGCCCCGGGAACACAAACGCGACTCCGCCCCCCGACGCTCCAGCCACACCCTCGATCACATCCGCGGCCGACTCCCCCGCCGCGAGCGCGCCGAGACCCGCGAGCAGCTCCTCACGGTCCTCGCCCACCACGACCGCGCGCCGCTCGAACACCGATCGCCGCGCCAGCGAGAACGCGACATCCCCGACCGCCAGCGACGGGTCCCCGGCCACCCGGGCGCTCAAGCGCGAGGCCTGCGCGCGCAACGCCGCCTCGCCCTTACCCGACAGCACCCACGGCCGTGGCCCCCCCTCGAACACCCCGCCACCACCATCCGGGCCGACGTCCGCGCCCGGCGCCTGCTCGACGATCACGTGCGCGTTGGTGCCGCTGATCCCGAACGAGGAGACCCCCGCCCGGCGGGGATGGCCGTTCGCGGGCCAGGGGCGCGACTCACGCAGCAGCTCGGCCGCTCCCGCCGACCACTCGACGTGCGTGGAGGGCCGATCGACGTGCAGGGTCTTCGGCAGCAGACCGTTGCGCATCGCCATGATCATCTTGATCACGCCCGCCACCCCGGCGGCGGCGTGGGAGTGGCCGATGTTCGACTTGATCGAGCCGATCCACAGCGGCTCGCCGTCGCCGCGGCCCTGGCCGTAGGTCGCCAGCAGCGCCTGCGCCTCGATCGGATCGCCGAGCACCGTGCCGGTCCCGTGCGCCTCGACGGCATCCACCTCGCCCGGCGCCAGCTCGGCCGCGGCCAGCGCCTGGCGGATCACGCGCTGCTGGGAGGGGCCGTTCGGCGCGGTCAGGCCGTTGCTGGCGCCATCCTGGTTGACCGCGCTGCCCCGCACCAGCCCGAGGATCCGGTGGCCGTTGCGTCGCGCGTCCGCGAGCCGCTCGACCAGCACGACGCCCACGCCCTCGGAGAAGCCGGTGCCGTCGGCCGCGTCCGCGAAGGACTTGCAGCGCCCGTCCGGCGCCAGCACGCGCTGACGGCCGAACTCGAGGAACGCCCCGGGCGTCGCGAACACGGTCACGCCGCCCGCCAGCGCCAGCGAGCAGTCTTCCGATCGCAGCGCCTGACACGCCAGGTGCAGCGCGACCAGCGAGGAGGAGCAGGCGGTGTCGACCGTGACGGCCGGCCCCTCCAGTCCCAGCACATACGACACCCGGCCGGACACCACGCTGCCCACGCCGCCGGTCGTCGTGTAGCCGTCGATCGCATCCGCGGAGGAGCCGCCGATCATCCCCGCCCCGAGCCCGTAGTCCTGTGAGCTGATCCCCGCGTACACGCCCGTCCGGCTGCCGCGCAGCGACGCCGGGTCGACGCCCGCGTCCTCGAACGCCTCCCACGCGGCTTCCAGCATCAGGCGCTGCTGGGGATCCATCGTCAGCGCCTCGCGCGGACTGATCCCGAAGAAGCCGGGGTCGAACTCGGTGGCGGAGGCAACGAACCCGCCGGCGAGCAGGCGGCTCCCCGCGCTCCCGCCGGGATCGGCCGCGAGCACCCCCTCGACCTCCCAGCCGCGATCCTCGGGGAAGCCCGCGATCGCGTCGCCGCCGGCGGCGACCAGCCGCCACAGCTCCTCCGGCGAGTGCGCCCCGCCGGGATAGCGGCAGCTCATGCCCACGATCGCGATCGGCTCCTTCGCGATCCCCAGCAGCAGGTCGTTCTCACGCCGCAGCCGCTCCGTCTCCTTGATGGAGCGGCGCAGGGCCTCGACCAGGCGCTCGGCTGAGTCGCTCATGCGAGCGTCCGCTGGATCAGGCTCTCGACGTCCAGCGCGTCGATCGCGTCCGTCTCCTCGCCCGCGGCCGGCGGCGGCTCCTCGCCGTTGCGGTCGGCGAGCCGCAGCAGCGCCTCCAGCAGACCGGCCCGCCGCAGCCGGGCGATCGGAATCGAGGCGATCGCCGCCCGCGCCTGCGCCGTGGCGGGATCGACGGTGGGGTCCGCGACCGTGCCGGGCAGGGCCGCGGCGAGCAGGTGCGCGACGAGCGCCGCCGGGTTGGGGTGGTCGAAGATCAGCGTCGCCGGGAGCGCCAACCCGGTCGCGGCCATCAGGCGGCTGCGCAGCTCAACCGCCGCGAGCGAGTCGAACCCGAGCTCTTTGAAGGCCCGCTGCGTGTCCACCGCCTCCGCCGAGGGGTGCCCCAGCACGATCGCGATCTCGCCCCGCACGAGCGCCATCACGGCCCGCTCGCGCTCCTGCGCGGGCAGGCTCGCCAGGCGGTCCGCCAACGAGCGCACGCCGGCGCGCGCGCGCCGCGCCGGCGCGCGGACGATGCCGCGCAGCAGCGGCGGCACCGCGCCGGCGCGGGCCAGCGCGTGCAGCGCCGGGATGTCAAGGCGCGCCGGGATCAGCAGCGCCTCGTCGATCCAGTGGGCAGCGTCGAGCAGCTCGAGCCCCTCCGCGTTCGACAGCGCGAGCACCCCGCCGCGCTCGATGCGCCGGCGGTCGGCTCGGCTCAGCGCGCCGGTCATCGCCCCCTCCTGCGCCCACATGCCCCACGCCAGCGAGCTGCCCGCCAGGCCGAGCGCGCGGCGGTGGGCGGCGAGCGCGTCGAGGAAGGCGTTGGCGGCCGCGTAGTTGCCCTGGCCAGGCGCGCCGTACACCCCGGCGAGGGAGGAGAACAGCACGAACGCCTGCAGGTGCAGCTCGGCGGTCAGCTCGTGCAGGTGCAACGCGCCCCGCACCTTCGGCGCCAGCACGCGCTCCAGCCGCTCGCCGTCGAGCGCCTCGATCGTGCCGTCGTCGAGCACGCCGGCGGCGTGCACCACCGCGCCGAGCGGCTGCTCCGCGGGCACCGCGGCGAGCAGCTCGGCGAGCTGCGCCCGATCGCTCACGTCGCAGGCGGCCACCGTCACGCGCGCGCCTGCCTCCGCGAGCTCCGCCCGCAGCTCGGCGGCGCCCTCGGCGGCGGCGCCCCGGCGGCTGACGAGCAGCAGGCTACGAACCCCGTGCTCGCGCACCAGGTGGCGGGCCACGAGCGCCCCGAGCCCGCCCGTGCCGCCGGTGATCAGCACCGTGCGGTGGGGATCGATCGCGCCCGGCACCTCCAGCACCAGCTTGCCGGTGTGGCGCGCCTGGCTCAGGAACCGGAGGGCCTCCGGCGCGCGGCGCACGTCCCAGGTCGTGACCGGCAGCGGCGCCAGCACGCCGCGCGCGAACAGCTCCAGCAGCTCGCCCAGCATCTCCCCGATGCGCTCGGGCCCGGCTTCGAGCATGTCGAACGCGCGGTAGTGGACGCCGGGATGCCGAGCGGCCACCTGCTCGGGGTCGCGCACGTCGGTCTTGCCCATCTCGACGAAGCGGCCGCCGCGCGGCAAGAGCTCGAGCGAGGCGTCGACGAACTCCTCCGCCAGGCAGTCGAGCACGACGTCCACGCCCCGGCCGGCGGTGGCGCGCAGGAAGCGGTCCCTGAACTCCAGCGTGCGGGAGGAGGCGATGTGGTCCTCCGCGAAGCCCATCGCTGCGAGCGTCGGCCACTTGCCGGGGCTCGCGGTCGCGAACAGCTCGAGCCCCCAGTGGCGCGCGAGCTGCACCGCCGCCATCCCGACGCCGCCGGTGGCGGCGTGCACCAGCAGGGTCTCGCCGCGCTCCATCCTCGCAAGGTCGCGGAGGCCGTAGTAGGCCGTCAGGAACACGACAGGCACCGACGCGGCCTGCGTGAACGACCACCCATCCGGGATCGGCGCGAGCAGCCGCCGATCGGTCACCGCCAGCGGGCCGAACGCGCCGTCGATCAGCCCCATCACGCGATCGCCCGGCGCGAGGTCGTCCACCCCCGGGCCGACGTCGACCACCACGCCCGCGCCCTCGCTGCCGATCCGCGCGGCGCCGGGGTACATGTCCAGCGCGACCAGCGCGTCGCGGAAGTTCAGGCCCGCGGCGCGCACCGCCACCCGCACCATCCCCTGCCCCAGCGGCTCCTCCACCTCGGGGCACGCAACCAGCGCGAGGTTCTCGAGCGTCCCCCTCCCCGTGAGGTCGAGCCGCCACGCGGGCCCCGTCCCGGGCGCGACCAGCGGGCCGGCCGGCCCCCTCCCGGGCGCGACCAGCGGGGCGCCCGCCCCCACCCTCGCCAGTCGCGGTTCGAGCACCTCGCCCATGCGCACGGCGACCTGCGCCCGCTCCCCGCCGGCCAGCGCGGCGGGCAGCATCTCCCACGACGCCCGCTCGCCGTCGACGTCGACGAGCGCCAGCCGCCCGGGATGCTCGCTCTGCGCCGAGCGCACGAGGCCCCACAGGGCGGAGGCGGCCAACCCGCCAACCGCCTCGCCGGCGCGCGCGGCGACGGCGCCGCGTGTGACCACCGCCAGCCGCGAGCCCGGGTGGCGTTCCTCGGCAAGCCACTCCTGCACCACCGCCAGCACCCGCTGCACCTCGGCGTGAACCCGTGCGGCCAGCTCCTCGCTGCCGCCCGCGGGCGTGGGCTCCGCCACGCAGTCGAGCAACACCAGCGACGGGCTCGCCACTCCCCGCTCGGCCTCCTCGCCCAGCGCGGCCAGGTCCGCGCAGCGCCGCGGCTGCACGCCGAGCTCCTGCAGCGCGGCCGCGACCTCGCCCTCGGGCTCGCCCAGCAGCGCCATCTCCCCGGTCGCGCCGTCGCCCGCCGCCAGCCCCTCCACCGGCTCCCACCGTAGGCAGAACAGCGACTCGCGCTCGGCCCCGCGCGCAGCGCCGAGCTGGGCGATCGACGCCTCGCGCAGCACCAGCGAGCCGACCGCGGCCACGGGCGCGCCGAGCTCGTCCGCGGCCACCAGCGCGATCGAGCGGCGCGCATCGCCGGCGTCGGCCGCGAGCGCGACGCGCAGCTGCGTGGCGCCCGCCGCGTACAGCCGCACGCCCTCCCAGGAGAACGGCAGCCAGGCGCCGCCGTTGTCATGGGAGGGGTCAGGTCCGTCCTCGCCCGGGTGGGCGGCGGCCGATCCCTCCTCGCCGGCTAGCGCGACCTCGCTCGCGTGCAGCGCCGCGTCGAGCAGCGCCGGATGCAGACCGAAGCGATCGGCCGGCAGCTGCTGATCCTCGGGCAGCGCGACCTCGGCGAACACCTCGGCGCCCCGGCGCCACAGACGCCGCAGGCCCTGGAACGCCGGCCCGTACTCCAGGCCCCGCGCCGCCAGCCTGTCGTATACCTCCTCGACCCCGATCGCGACCGCGCCCGCGGGCGGCCACTCCCGCCCGAGCTCGCGCGCGCGCGCCACCGGCGACTCGCTCTCCCCCGGCAGCTGCTCGTCGTCGGCGACCAGTACCCCGCTCGCGTGGCGCACCCACCCCTCCTCGCTGCCCGCCAAACCGTCATCGAGCGCATCCTCGCCGCGCGAGTGGATGCTCACCGCCCGGCGGGTGGGCGGGATCGAATCATCGACCGCGCCCACCACGACCTGCAGCTGCGCCGCGCTCCCCTCGCCCAGCGCCAGCGGCGTCTCGATCGTCAGCTCCCGCAGCGCCCCGCACCCCAGCTGGCCGCCTGCGTACAGCGCCAGCTCGACGAGGGCGGCGCCCGGCAGCAGCACCGTGCCCATCACCGCGTGGTCGGCCAGCCACGGGTGCTCGCGCAGCGACAGGCGCCCCGTGAACAGCAGCCCCTCGCCCGCGGCGAGCGCGACGGCCGCGCCGAGCAGCGGGTGCTCGGCCGGCGCCTGACCGGCCGACACGGGATCGCCCGCGCCGCGCGTGCCCTGCAGCCAGTAGCGCTGGCGCTGGAAGGCGTATGGCGGCAGCGCGACCCGCCGCGCGCCGGCCTCGGCGAACAGGCGCCGCCAGTCGACCGCGATCCCCTGCGCCCACGCCTCGGCGAGCGAGCTCAGGAAACGGCGCGGGCCTCCCTCCTGGCGGCGCAGCGAGCCGACCACGGTGACATCGCCGCCAGCGGCCGCCGGCTCCGCACCCGCGCGCGGCTCGCCCTGCTGCTCGGCCTCGCCCGTACGTCCTTCGGCCGCCCGCCCCTCGGCACGCTCGCCAGCACCCTCCTCGCTCGCACGCCCCGCGCCCGGCGCCGCGGCGGCAGCGGTTTCCTGCACGGCGAGCGTCAGCACCGGATGCGGGCTGAGCTCGACGAACGCGGCGCCCTCCCCCAGCAGCGTGCGGGTCGCCTGCTCGAAGCGCACCGTGTCGCGCAGGTTGCGGTACCAGTACTCCGCGTCGAGCTCGGCCGTGTCGAGCACCGCGCCCGTCACGCTCGAGCAGAACGGCACCTCCCCCGCGCGGGGCGCGAACTCGGCGCAGCCCGCCAGCAGCTCCTCCCGGATCTCCTGCACCCGCGCCGAGTGCGCCGCGTAGTCCACGGGAATTCGCCGTGCCCTGACACCCTCGCGCTCGCAGCGCGCCACCAGCTCGTCCAGCGCCCCGGGGTCGCCCGAGACGACAGTCGCGCCGGGCGAGTTCACCGCCGCGATCGAGACCTCGTCCGTCAGCTCGCCGAGGCGCGGGCGCAGCTGCGCCTCGCCGAGCGCCACCGACGCCATCCCGCCCCGTCCCGCCAGCGCCAGCAGCGCACGGCTGCGCGCCGCGACCACGCGCGCCGCGTCGCGCAGCGAGAGCCCGCCCGCCACGTGCACGGCCGCGATCTCGCCCTGGGAGTGGCCCACCACCACGTCCGGCACGACGCCGCAGGCGCGCCACAGCCGCGCCAGCGACACCATCACCGCGAACAGCGCCGGCTGCACCACGTCGACCCGCTCCAGCGCCGGTGCGCCGGGCGCCCCCCGCAGCACGTCCTCCAGGCGCCATTCGACGAACTCCGACAGCGCCTCGCCGCACTCCCGCATCTGGGCCGCGAACAGCGGCGAGGCGTCCAGCAGCTCGACCGCCATCCCCTCCCACTGCGCCCCCTGCCCCGGGAACACGAACACGATCCGCTCCGGCGACCGCGCCGCGCCCTCGATCACGTTCGGCGCCGACGCTCCCGTAGCGAGCGCGCCGAGGCCCTCCAGCAGCTCGCGGCGCTCGCGGGTGGGCGGGGCACCAATCACCACGGCCCGCCGCGCGAACGCCGAGCGGGACGCGAGCGAGAGGCCGACGCCGAGCGCGTCGAGCTCCGGCAGGTCGCTCACGAAGCCCCGCAGCCGCTCGGCCTGCCCGCTCAGGCCGTCCGCGTCCGAGGCCGACAGCACCCACGGCAGCGTCCCGCCGCCGAGCAGGCCCGTCGCGGAGAGATCCTGCTCGGGCGCGAGCGCCTCGACCGGCGGCGCCTCCTCGACGATCACGTGCGCGTTGGTGCCGCTGATCCCGAACGACGAGACCGCCGCGCGGCGCGGGCGCCCGTTGCGCTGCCACGGCCCCTCCTCGCGCAGCAGCTCCACCGCGCCCTCGCTCCAGTCGACCTCGCGCGAGGGCTCGTCCACGTGCAGCGTGCGCGGCAGCAGCCCGTGACGCATCGCCATCACCATCTTGATCACACCCGCCACGCCCGCCGCCGCCTGCGTGTGGCCGATGTTCGACTTGATCGAGCCCAACAGCAGCGGGCTCTCGGCCGTGTGCGCCTGGCCGTAGGTCGCGAGCAGTGCCTGCGCCTCGATCGGGTCGCCGAGCGTCGTGCCCGTGCCGTGGCCCTCCACGACGTCCACCTCACCGGGCGTGAGCCGCGCGCTCGCCAGCGCCTGGCGGATCACGCGCTGCTGGGAAGGGCCGTTCGGCGCCGTCAGCCCGTTGCTCGCGCCGTCCTGGTTGACGGCGCTGCCGCGCACCACCGCCAGCACCTCGCGGCCGGCTCGTTGCGCGTCGGCAAGGCGCTCCAGCACGAGCACGCCGACGCCCTCGCTCCAGGCAACCCCGTCTGCCGCGTCGGCGAAGGACTTGCAGCGCCCGTCGGGCGCGAGGCCACCCTGCTGGCCGAACTCCATGAACACGCCGGGCGTCCCCATCACGGTCACGCCGCCCGCCAGCGCCAGCGAGCACTCTTCCGATCGCAGCGCCCCGCACGCGAGGTGCAGGGCGACGAGCGAGGAGGAGCAGGCCGTGTCGATCGTCAGCGCCGGGCCCTCCAGCCCGAACACGTAGGACACGCGCCCCGAGAGCACGCTGCCGGCGGTGCCGGTGCCGATGTAGCCGAGCATGTCGGCGGGGAGCCCGCTCAGGCCGGCGGCGTAGTCGTGGTACATCAGCCCCGCGAACACGCCGGTGCGGCTGCCCTTCAGCGACTCGGGGGCGATGCCGGCATCTTCCAGCGCCTCCCAGCAGCGCTCCAGCAGCAGCCGCTGCTGGGGGTCCATCGCGAGCGCCTCGCGCGGGCCGATCCCAAAGAAGCCGGGGTCAAACTCGGCCGCGTCGTGCAGGAAGCCGCTTTCGCGCACGGCGCCGGGGTCGGCGCGGCGCCACCCCTCCAGGTCCCAGCCGCGGTCGGTGGGAAACTCCCCGATCGCGTCGACGCCGCCCGCGGCCAGCTGCCACAGCTCCGCCGGGGAGCGCACCGCGCCTGGATACATGCAGCTCATGCCGACGATCGCTACCGGCTCGCCCCCCTGCTCTTCCAGCTCGCGCAGGCGCGCGCGGGCGTCGTGCAGGTCCACGGTCACGCGCTTGAGGTACTCGAGGAACTTGGCTTCGTCCACGCTCATCCCGAGTTCAGCTCCGTGTCGATGAAGTCGAACACCTCGTCCGCCGTCGCCTCCTGCATCCGGTCGGCGACCGCCGCGCTCTCCGCCGGGCGCTCCCCGCCGGCCAGCGCGAGCAGCGCCTGCAGGCGCCCGCCGATGCGCGCCCGCTCGGCCGCGTCGTCCGGCAGCGCCGCCAGCCGCTGCTCCAGCCGGTCGAGCTCGCCGTCGAGGTCGCCCCCGCCGGCACCGTCGCGCCGCGCCAGCGCCTGCAGGAGGTGGACGACCACCGCAGCCGGCGAGGGGTGGTCGAAGATCAGCGTCGCCGGCAGCCGCACGCCGCTCGCGGCGCTCAGCCGGTTGCGCAGCTCGACCGCCGCGAGCGAGTCGAAGCCGAGCTCTTTGAAGGCGCGCTCGGGGTCGATTGCGCCCGGCGAGGCGTGGCCGAGCACGGCCGCGGTCTCGCCCCGCACGAGCTCGCGCACGAGCCGCTCGCGCTCCTCGCCGGAGGACGCGCGCAGGCGGTCGGCGCTCGCGCTCTCGCCGTCGCCGGCGACGCGGCGGGCACGCACCAGACCGCGCAGCATCGCCGGCAGCGCCCTGGCGCGGGCGTGCGCCCGCAGCCGCGCGGCGCTCAGGCGGGCCGCCACCAGCAGCGACTCCTCGCCGGCGCAGGCGGCGTCGAACAGGTCGAGACCCTCGGCCGGGGCGAGCGCCTGGAAGCCGGCCCACTCCATCCGCGCGCGGTCGGCGTCGCTGAGGCGCCCGGCCATTCCGCTGGCCTGGTCGTCGCCCCACAGACCCCACGCCACCGAGGTCGCGGGCAGCCCCTGCGCGTGGCGGTGCGCCGCCAGGCCGTCGAGGAAGGCGTTCGCCGCCGCGTAGTTGCCCTGGCCGGCGCTGCCGAAGGTGCCCGCCGCCGAGGAGAAGAGCACAAACGCCCCGAGGTCCAGATCCGCGGTCAGCTCGTGCAGATGCCACGCCGCGTCGGCCTTCGCCGCCAGCACGCCGTCGATCCGCTCCGGCGTCAGCGAGTCGATCACGCCATCGTCCAGCACCCCGGCGGCGTGCACCACGCCGCGCAGCGGGCGCTCCGCCGGGATCCGCTCCAGCAGAGCCGCCAGCTGCGCGCGGTCGGCCACGTCGCAGGCGGCGATCGTCACCTCGGCGCCCAGCTCGACCAGCTCGCGCTCCAGCTCCGCGGCGCCCTCCGCCTCACCGCCGCGCCGGCTGGCGAGCACGATGTTGCGCACGCCGCGCTCGGCCACCAGGTGGCGGGCGACGACACCGCCCAGCATCCCGGTGCCGCCGGTGATCAGCACAGTTCCTCTCTCGTCGAACGCAGGTGCGCGCTCCTCTTCCGGCGGCGCGGCGCGCACCAGGCGAGGCACCAGCACCACGCCCGCACGCAGCGCAAGCTGGGGCTCTCCCAGCACGAGCGCGGTATCAAGTGCCTGCCGCGAGGTCGGGTCGTCGTCGCTGTCGACCAGCACGATCCGGCCCGGGTGCTCAGCCTGCGCCGCGCGTGCGAGTCCCCACACCGCCGCGCCCGCCACGTTGGGGGCGTCCTCGCCGGCGGTGGTGGCCACCGCGCCGCGCGTGACGAGCGCCAGCCGCTGCTCAAGCAGGCTGTCATCCGCCAGCCACTCCTGCAGCAGCTGCAAAGTCGCACCGAGACGCTCGTGGGTCGTTGCGATGACGCTTGTGGATTCGGGCTCGGCCTCATCGCCCACCTGCACAACCCTGAAGTCACCGGCGGGGTGGGCTCCAGCGGGGGCGTCCGTGGGCGGCACCCAGGCGACGTGGAACAGCGACTCGCTGCCCGTGGCCACTGCCTGCGCGGCCAGCTCGGGGGAAAGCGCGCGGACCGCCAAGGACTCCACTGTCGCGACCGGCATGCCCTCGCCGTCGGCGAGGCTCAGCGCAAGCACTCCGTCGCCGAGCGGCTCCAGCCGCACCCGCAGCCGCGTCGCGCCGGTCGCCGTCAGGGATACGCCGCTCCACGCGAACGGTAGCCGCGCGGCGCGCCCGCCGGTCGCATCGCCGTCCCCACCGCCGCCGACCGAATCGCCCCCACCGCCGTCCCCCTGCGCCATCGTCGCGATCGCGTGCAGCGCGGCGTCGAGCAGCGCGGGGTGCAGGCCGTAGGAGCCGGCCTCGCCGCGCTGCGGCTCGCCCAGCTCGACCTCGGCGAACGTCACCTCGCCGCGCCGCCACACGCCGCGCAGGCCCTGGAACGCCGGGCCGTACTCGAGGCCGGCTTCGGCCAGCCCGTCGTACACGCCCTCGACCGCGAGCTGCCGCGCCCCCTCCGGCGGCCATGCGCCGGCCAGCTCGCCGGCCGCGGCGGAGGCCGGCGGCTCGCCGTCGGGCGCCAGCAGGCCGGCGGCGTGGCGCACCCACGGCGTGCCCGCGTGTTCTCCGTCACCCGCGGCACCCTCCGGGCGCGAGTAGATCGCGATGCTTCTGCACGCTGCCTCGTCCGGCTCGCCGATCGTGAGCTGGATCTGGACGCGGCCGTGGGAGCCCGGGCGTGCATCCAGCACCAGCGGCGCCTCCAGCACCAGCTCGCGCACGCTCCCGCACTCCAGCTGCTCGCCGGCGTGCAGCGCCAGCTCGACGAACGCCGTGCCCGGGAGCACCGCCATGCCGGCGACCACGTGGTCGGCCAGCCACGGGTGGGTCTCCAGCGAGAGGCGGCCGGTGAACAGCCGGCCCTCGCTGTCCGCGAGCGCGACCGCGGCACCGAGCAGCGGGTGCTCGGCCCGCTCCTGGCCGGCCGCGGCGACATCGCCGACGGGCGGGCCGGCGGCGAGCCAGTAGCGCTCTCGCTGGAAGGCGTACGGCGGCAGTGCAACACGTCGGGCGCCGGCGCCGTCGAGCACGCGCGGCCAATCGACCTCCACGCCGCGCACCCACATCTCGCCGAGGCCGGCGAGCAGCGCCCGCGGCTCATCCCGGCCGGCGCGCAGCAGCGGCGTTGCCTGTGCCCCGTCGCCGGAGACGCCGTCACGCGCGCGGCCACTAGCTCCGACGCTAGCCTCGACCTCGCCGGCCTCATCGCCACTCGCGACGCACTCGCTGACCATCGCGCTCAGCACCCCATCGGGGCCCAACTCCAGGAAGCTGCCCACGCCCTCACCGCGCAGCCACTGCACGCCGTCGGCAAACCGCACCGGTGCGCGCACGTGACGGACCCAGTACTCCGGCGTGCACACCTCCTCCGCGCTCGCCGGCCCGCCGGACAGGTTGGAGACCAGGGGGATCCGCGGCTCGCCGAAGGCCACCGTCTCCGCGACGCGGGCAAACTCCTCCAGCATCCCGTCCGTTCGCGGCGAGTGGAAGGCGTGGCTGACCCGCAGCCGCTTCGTCCGCGCGCCGCGCTGATCCCACAGCCCGCGCAACTCCAGCACCGCATCCTCGTCGCCGGAGACCACCACCGAGCCAGGGGCGTTCACGGCGGCCAGCGCCACCCGCTCCCGCCAGCCGGCCAAGGCCGCCATCGACTCCAACACCTCCCCCTCCCTTGCACCGATCGCGACCATCGCGCCGCCCCGCGGCAACGCGCCCATCAACCTGCCCCGTGCCGCCACCAAGCGGCAGGCGTCCTGCAACGAGAAGACGCCGGCCACGTGCGCCGCCGCCAGCTCACCGACCGAGTGGCCGATCAGGAAGTCGGGGCGCACGCCCCATGCCTCGAGGAGACGGTATAGCGCGACCTCGAGCGCGAACAGGGCCGGCTGCGCCAGCTCCGTGCCGTCCAGCGCGGCTCCGCCCGCCTCATTCCCGTCGGCAGCGCGCTCGCCGGAGCCCTCCTCGCCGAACACGACCTCCCGCAACGGGCGCTCCAGGAGCTCGTCCATGCAGGCGCACACGTCGTCGAACGCCTCCCGGAACACGGGGAACGCCCGGTGCAGCTCACGGCCCATGCCCACGCGCTGGGCGCCCTGGCCGGTGAACAGGAACGCCAGCCGCCCTTTCACCACGCTGCCGTGGACGGATCCCGCGGATCGGCCTTCGGCGAGCGCGGCGAGGCCCTCCAGCAGCTCCGCGCCGTCCCCGCCGAGCACCACGGCGCGCTGCTCCAGCCGCGGGCGGGCCGCCAGCGAAAGCGCGACGTCGGCAGGGTGGAGCTCGGCACCGTCGAGGAAGTCGCGCAGCCGGGCAGCCTGCGCGCGCACGCTCTCCGCGCCACGGCCGGAGAGGATCCATGGCAGCGCATCGATCGAAGGGGGAGGAGGGGGGGCGGGGGCAGTGGTTGTGGCCCGGGGCGCCTCCTCAATAATCACGTGCGCATTGGTGCCGGAGATCCCGAACGAGGAGATGCCCGCGCGGCGCGTGCGCCCGTTGGGCTGCCATGGCTGCTCCTCGGTCAGCAGCGCCACCTGGCCGGCCTTCCAGTCGACCTCGCTCGTCGGTTGCTCCACGTGCAGCGTGCGGGGGAGCTGCTGGCGTTGCAGCGCCATCAGCACCTTGATCACCCCGGCGATACCGGAGGCCGCCGCCGCGTGGCCGATGTTGGACTTGATCGATCCCAACCACAGGGGAGAGCCCTCGGGGCGATCCTGGCCGTAGGTCGCCAGCAGCGCCTGCGCCTCGATCGGATCGCCCAGGGTCGTGCCGGTGCCGTGCGCCTCGACCGCGTCCACGTCGCCCGGATCGAGGCCCGCGTTCGCCAAGGCCTGCAGGATCACCCGCTGCTGGGAGGGGCCGTTGGGAGCCGTCAGCCCGTTGCTCGCACCGTCCTGGTTGACCGCGCTCCCCTTCAGCACGCCGAGGATCGGGTGGCCGTGGCGCTGCGCGTCGGAGAGACGCTCCAGCATGATCATCCCCGCACCCTCGCTCCACCCCGTCCCGTCGGCGGCGTCGCTGAAGGACTTGCAACGGCCGTCCGGGGCGAGGCCGCGCTGACGGCTGAACTCCACGAACAGACCCGGTGTCGCCATCACCGTCACGCCACCCGCCAGCGCCAGCGAGCACTCCCCCTGTCGTAGTGCGCTCGAGGCCAGATGCAGCGCCACGAGCGAGGAGGAACAGGCCGTGTCGACCGACACAGCCGGGCCCTCCAGCCCGAAGGTGTAGGCGACGCGGCCGGAGACGACGCTGGCGATGTTCCCGGTGAGCAGGTAGCCCTCGACGCCGTCACCGCCCGTGGCTCCCCCTCCGTAGCCGCTGGAGCCGACGCCCGCGAACACGCCGGTGCTGCTCCCGCGCAGCGCCGCGGGGTCGATCCCGGCGGCCTCGATCGCCTCCCAGCAGACCTCCAGCAGCAACCGCTGCTGCGGATCCATCGCCAGCGCCTCGCGCGGGCTGACCCCGAAGAAGCCCGCATCGAACTCGCCCGCGCCCTCGAGGAAGCCACCCTCGCGCACGTAGCTACGGCCAGGACTGCCCGGGTCGGGGTCGTACAGCCCCTCCAGATCCCAGCCCCGATCGGCGGGGAAGGCACCGACCGCGTCGCGGCCGGCCGCCAGCAGCTCCCACAGCTCCTCGGCGGAGCGCACGCCGCCCGGGAAGCGACAGCCCACGCCGACGACCGCGATCGGCTCGTCGGCGCGTGTGGCGCGCTGTGCCGGCAGCCGCACGCCCGCGCGCTCGTCCAGCAGCTCGCCGACCAGGAACTTCGCGAGCACGAGCGGCGTGGGGTGGTCGAACACCAGCGTCGCCGGCAGCTGCATCCCGGCCTCGCCCGCCAGCCGGTTGCGCAGCTCGACCGCGGCGAGCGAGTCGAAGCCGAGGTCCTTGAAGGTCAGCGCCGCGTCGACCCGCTCCGCCGAGGCGTGGCCGAGCACCGCCGCCGCGTGCTCGCGCACCAGCTCGACTACCACGCGCTCGCGCTCGCCCTCCTCCAGCGCGGCAAGCCGCTGCGCCAGCGCGCCGCGACTCCGCGCCGAGCGCCTGCGTCCCGTTGCCGAGAGGCGCACCAGCTCGCCGAGCAGCGGCGGCAGCACGCCGTCGCGCGCGTGGCCACGCAGCACCGTCAAGTCGAGCGCGACCGGCGCGACCGTCGGGCGATCGAGCTCCCATGCCGCGTCGAAGATCGCCAGCCCCTGCTCGAGCGAGAAGGGCTTCACGCCGGCGCGCTCCAGCTGTGCGCGCTCGCCCGCGCCGAGCGCGGCGGCCATCCCCGCGCCGGCCCACGGGCCCCACGCCAGCGAGCTGGCGGCCAGGCCTTTGGCGCGCCGGTGAGAGGCGAGGCCGTCGAGGAAGGCGTTCCCGGCCGCGTAGCCCCCCTGCCCGGCGTTGCCGAGCGTTCCCGCGAGCGAGGAGAAGAGCACGAAGGCCCGCAGATCGATCCCCTCCGTCAGCTCGTGCAGGTTCCACGCGCCGCCGGCCTTCGGCGCCAGCACGCCGCGTACCCGCTCTGGCGTGAGCGAGCCCATCAAGCCGTCGTCGAGGACCCCCGCCGCGTGCACCACGCCCACCAACGGGTGCTCCGCGCCAACCGCTTCCAACATCGTCTTCACCTGTTCACGATCTGCGACGTCGCAGGCCGCCACCGTCACGCTCGCGCCGAGGCTCTCCAGCTCAGCCACCAGCTCGGCGGCGCCCGCGGCCTCGCCGCCGCGGCGGCTGGCCAGCAGCAGGTGGCGCACGCCGTGGCGGGCGACCAGATGCCTCGCGACCAGCGCGCCCAAACCACCGGTGCCGCCCGTCACCAGCACGGTGCCCTCTCCCCCGAGCGCGGGCGCCGGGATCCGCAGCACGTTCTTGCCGATGTGGCGTGCCTGGCTCATCGCGCGCAGCGCTCCCACCGCGTCGGCGGCGTCCCACACCCGCACGGGGATGCCCCGCACCGCGCCGGCCTCGAACAGCCCCACCAGCTCGCGCAGCATCTCCTGGATGCGATCCGGGCCGGCATCGAGCATGTCGAACGGGCGGTAGGCCACGCCGGGGAAGGCCGCCTCGATCTCGCTCGCGTCGCGGATGTCGGTCTTGCCCATCTCCAGGAAGCGGCCGCCCTCGCTCAGCAGCCCCAGCGAGGCGTCCACATACTCGCCGGCCAGCGAGCTCAGCACCACGTCCAGCCCGGCGCCTGCGAAGCGCTCGCCGAACGCCAGGTCGCGCGAGGACGCGATCCGCTCGCGCTCCAGCCCGAGCGCTTCGAGCACGCCCCACTTGCCCTCGCTCGCCGTGCCCCACACCTCCAACCCCAGGTGCTGGGCGAGCTGCACCGCCGCGATCCCGACGCCGCCGGCCGCCGCGTGCACCAGCAGCCGCTCGCCCTGCTGCGCGCCGGCCAGATCGACGAGGCCGTGGTAGGCGGTCAGGTAGACGATCGGCACCGACGCGGCCCCCGCCCACGTCCACCCCTGCGGCACCGGCACCAGTAGGCGGCGATCGGTCACCGCGACCGACCCGAAGGCGCCGTCGAGCAGGCCCATCACACGGTCGCCGACCACGAGGTCCTCGACACCGGGACCAACCGCCAGCACCACGCCCGCGCCCTCGCCGCCGATCGTTATCTCACCCGGGTACATCCCGAGCGCGCCCAGCACGTCGCGGAAGTTGAGGCCGGCCGCGCGCACCGCCACGCGCACCTCGCCGGCGCCGAGCGCGCCGCCGCCGGCACCCTCCGTCACGTGTATGCCCTCCAACACGCCCCCACCACCGGCGACGCCCAGCCGCCAGCCGCCGGCCTCGGCCTCCGCCGCATCCTCGACGGCCACGCCGCGCCCCACCGCCAGGCCGCGACTCGCGCGGACCAGGCGCGGCACGAGCAGCGCGCCGTCGCGCACCGCCACCTCGGGCTCGCCGAGTCGCAGGGCGCTGGCGATCGCTTCGTCGTTGGCCACATCGATTAGCACGATCCGCCCGGGGCTCTCCGCCTGCGCGGTGCGCACCAGGCCCCAGATGCCGGCCGCGGCTAGATCAGTTACGCCCTCGCCGTCGATGCCCACGGCACCGTGCGTCACCACCACCAGGCGCTCGCCGGGCGTGCGCTCAGCACCCAGCCAATCCTGCACTGCCTCCAGCGTGCCGTTGACGCGGTCGAGCACGTCGTTCGCACCGTTGTTATCACCGCGGCAATCGACCACCTTGTCGGACTCGCCGACCGCGGGACGATCGCTTTCGACCTCGCCCGCGGGCAGCCACTCGATGCCGAACAGGGCGTCACGCTGCCCACCGGGCGCGGCCCCCAGCTCGCCGACGGCGGCCGCTCGCAGCGTCAGCGCGTCGACCGACGCCACCACCCCGTGCTCGTCGGCCAGCACCACCGACACGCCCTCTCCATGCGGGGTCAGACACGCCCGCAGCCGCGTTGCCCCAGTGGCGCGAAGGTTTACCCCAATCCACGCGAACGGCAGCTGTGGAGCTCTTGCCTCCTGGGCGGCCGGAGCCAGCGCCGCGACGGCCTGCAGTGCGGCGTCGAGCAAGGCAGGGTGCAAGCCAAATGAGCCGGCCTCCCGCTCTTGCGCCTCGCCCAGCTCCACCTCGGCGAACACCTCCTCCTCGCGCCGCCAGACTCCGCGTAGGTTCTGGAACGCCGGGCCATACTCCAGGCCCGCGCCCGCGAGCCCGTCGTAGATGCCGTCCACGTCCAGCTCGACGGCGCCGGGCGGTGGCCACTCGACGGGCAGCTCGACAGTCGCCGCGTCGGATGCGCAGGCAAGCACACCGCTGGCGTGGCGCACCCACGGCGCCCGCTCGCCCTCAGCGGTGGCGGCCTCGGCGCGGGCGTATATCTCCACGGCTCGGGCCGGCGGGACCGCGTCGTCGGGCTCGCCGACCACGATCTGGATCTGCACCGCCGCCCCCGTGGGTGGGCGGGTATCCAATACCAGCGGGGCCTCCAGCACCAGCTCCCGCAGGCAGGGGCTGCCAAGCTGCGCGCCGGCGTGCAGCGCCAGCTCGACGAACGCCGTACCCGGCAGCAGCGCCACGCCCGCGACGACGTGGTCGGCCAGCCACGGGTGGGTCTCCAGCGACAGCCGGCCGGTGAACAGCCACCCCTCGCTGTCCGCCAGCGCGACCGCGGCGCCCAGCAGCGGGTGCTCGGTCCGCTCCATGCCCGCCGCGGCGGCATCGCCCGCGGAGCCGCTCCCGGGCGCCAGCCAGTAGCGCTCGCGCTGGAAGGCGTACACAGGGAGGGTCACGCGGCTGGCGCCGGGCCGCTCTAGCGCTCGCGCCCAATCCACCTCGACGCCGTGCGTCCACATCTCTCCGAGGCCCTCCCACAGCGCGCGCACCTCGTCACGGCCCGCGCGCAGCAGGGGGGCCGTTGCCACCGGCTCTTCGACGCACTCCCCCACCATCGCGCTCAGCACGCCGTCGGGGCCCAGCTCCAGGAAGCTGTCCACACCCTCGCCGCGCAGCCACCGCACGCCATCGGCGAAGCGCACCGGCTCACGCACGTGACGCACCCAGTACTCGGGTGTGCACAGCTCATCGGCGCTCGCGAGCACACCGCTGAGATTCGAGACCAGCGGGATCCGCGGCTCGGCGAACGCCACGGTCTCGGCGACCCGCCGGAACTCCTCCAGCATCCCCTCCATCCGCGGCGAATGGAAGGCGTGGCTCACGCGCAGCCGCTTGGTCCTCGCGCCCCGCTCATCCCACACGGCCTGCAGCTCCAGCACCGCCTCCTCGTCGCCGGAGACAACCACCGCGCCAGGCGCATTCACAGCCGCCAGCGCCACCGCGTGCTCGCTGCCGTTGAGTGCGGCAAACGACTCCAGCACTTCCTCCTCGGGCGCCGCGATCGCCACCATCGCCCCACCCTCCGGCAGCTCGCCCATCAACCGGCCGCGTGCCGCCACCAGGCGACAGGCGTCCTGGAGCGAGAAGACGCCGGCCACGTGCGCCGCCGCCAGCTCGCCGATCGAGTGGCCGATCAGGAAGTCGGGGCGCACGCCCCATGTCTCCACCAGGCGGTACAGCGCGACCTCCAGCGCGAACAGCGCCGGCTGCGCCAGCTCCGTTCCATCCAGCTCATCCGCAGCGGGCGCGCGTTCGCCGGAGGGATCCTGCTCGCCGAACACGACCTCCCGCAGCGGATGGCCCAGGTGCTCGTCTATCCGTGCGCACACCTCGTCGAAGGCCGCACGGAAGGCCGGGAATGCTTTGTACAAATCGCGGCCCATACCAATTCGCTGCGCGCCCTGGCCGGTGAACAAGAACGCCAGGCGCCCTGCGTCCGCGCTGCCCTCGGCGGAGCGGCCCTCGGCCAGCGCCGCGACTCCCTCCAGCAACTGCTCGCGATCCTCGCCCACCACCACGGCGCGGTGCTCCAGCCGTGGCCTTGCCGCGAGCGAGGTCGCGATGTCGGCGGGGTCGAGGTCGGGGTGGGCGCCGAGGAACTCGCCCAGGCGCCGCGCCTGCGCTCCGAGGCCGTCGGCGCCACGGCCCGAGAGCACCCATGGCAGAGCGCCCGCCAGCATCTCGCGGTCGGTCGCTGGTAGGGCCGGCGCGTCCGTCTTGACCCCGGAGACGGCAGGCTCGGGCGCCTCCTCCAGGATCAGGTGCGCGTTCGTGCCGCTGATCCCGAACGAGGAGACACCCGCGCGGCGCGGCCGGCCGTTGGCGGCCCACGGCTGGGACTCGGTCAACAGCACCACCCCCCCCTCCTCCCACTCCACATGAGACGAGGGCTCATCCACGTGCAATGTTCGCGGCAGCAGCCCGTTGCGCAGTGCGAGCACCATCTTGATCACGCCCGCCACCCCCGCAGCAGCCTGCGTGTGCCCAATGTTCGACTTCACCGAGCCCAACCACAGCGGGGCGTCGGCCGGACGATCTTGGCCGTAGGTCGCCAGCAGCGCCTGCGCCTCGATCGGGTCGCCCAGGGTCGTTCCCGTGCCGTGGCCCTCTACCGCGTCGATCTCCGCCGCGCTCAGGCCCGCGTTGGCGAGCGCCTGCGCGATCACGCGTTCCTGCGAGGGGCCGTTCGGGGAGGTCAGGCCGTTGGAGGCGCCGTCCTGGTTGACCGCGCTGCCGCGCACCACGCCCAGCACGCAGTGGCCGTTGCGCTGCGCGTCCGACAGCCGCTCCAGCACCAGCACGCCCACGCCCTCGCCCCAGCCCGTCCCGTCGGCCGCCTCCGCGTATGACTTGCAGCGCCCGTCAGCCGCCATCCCCCGCTGGCGGCTGAACTCCACGAACACGCCGGGCGTCCACAGCACCGTCACTCCCCCCGCCAGCGCGAGGTCGCATTCGCCTCCGCGCAGCGCCTGGGATGCCCAGTGCAATGCCACCAGCGAGGAGGAACAGGCCGTGTCGACCGACACCGCCGGGCCCTCCAGCCCGAGCGCGTACGCCACGCGGCCCGACACCACGCTGCCGGCGCTCCCGGTGCCGATGTACCCCTCCAGGCCCTCCAGCGCGCGGGGGCCGAGGCCGCTCGCGTAGTCGTGGTACATCACGCCCGCAAACACGCCCGTCTCGCTGCCGCGCAGCCCCAGCGGGTCGAGGCCCGCGTCTTCCAGCGCCTCCCAGCTCGCTTCCAGCAGCAGCCGCTGCTGCGGGTCCATCGCGAGCGCCTCGCGCGGGCCGATCCCGAAGAAGGCCGCGTCAAACTCGCCCGCGCCGCGCACAAACCCGCCTTCGCGCGTGTAGCTAGTGCCCCGGCTCTCGGGGTCGGGGTCGTACAGCCGCTCCAGATCCCACCCGCGGTCGGCCGGGAAGTCGGCGATCCCGTCCCTGCCGGCATCTACCAGCTCCCACAGCTCCTCGGGGGAGTTGACGCCGCCGGGGTAGCGGCAGCTCATGCCGACGATCGCGATCGGCTCCTCCACGCGGGTCGCGCGGCTGACGCGCACGCCCTTCTTCGCGCCGTCCAGCAGGCTCAGCAGGTACCGCGCGAGCGCCGTCGGGTTGGGGTGGTCGAACACCAGCGTCGCCGGCAGCCGCAGGCCGCTCGCCGCCTCCAGCTTGTTGCGCAGCTCCACCGCCGCGAGCGAGTCCACGCCCAACTCGCGGAAGGCCCGCTCGGCGCCGATCGCCTCGGCAGAGGCGTGCCCCAGCACCGCCGCCGCCTGCGCGCGCACCAGCTCCAGGGCGACCCGCGGCCGCTCTGCCTCCGGGACCCCCTGCAGCCGGCGCTCCAGCGACCCGCCTGCGCCCGCGCGCGCCCGGCGCCTTGTCCCGATCAGGCCCCGCAGCAGCCCCTGCGCCGCGCCCGGCCCAGCCGCCGCGCTCAGCGCGCGCAGATCGAGGTGCGCGCCGAGCACCAGTGCGCGCGTGCTCGCGCGTGCCCGCTCCCACAGCTCCAGGCCCTCCTCTGCCTCCAGCGCGATCGTGCCTCGGCGCCCCAGCCGTGCCAGCTCGGCCTCGCCGAGGCGCCCGCCCATCCCCCGCGCGGTCGCCCACAGGCCCCACGCGACCGACACCGCCGGCAGCCCCCGCGCGCGGCGGTGCGCCGCGAGCGCGTCGAGGAAGGCGTTCGCCGCCGCATACCCGCCCTGGCCGGCGTTGCCGAACACGCCCGCCGCCGAGGAGAACAGCACCAGCTCGCCCACGCCCCGCGCGGCGGTCAGCTCGTGCAGGTGCCAGGCGCCATCCGCCTTCGCCGCCAGCAGCCGCCCCAGCCGCGCCTCTGTCAGTGACTCGACCACGCCGTCGTCGAGCACGCCCGCCGCGTGCACCACGGTCCCGAGCCGACCCTCGATCGAGTCCAGCAGCGCCGCCAGCTGGTCGCGGTCGGAGACGTCGCAGGCGGCGATCCTTACCTCTGCGCCGAGGGCCGTGAGCTCGGCCCGCAGCTCCTGCGCGCCCTCCGCCGCCGGCCCGCCACGGCTCACCAGCACGAGGTCGCGCACCCCGTCGTGCTCCACCAGGTGCCGCGCCATCAGCGCGCCCAGCCCGCCCGTTCCGCCGGTAACCAGGGCGGTGCCTGGGTCGGGGGGCGCGTCCGCCGCGCCATCCAGGGCGGTGCCGGGGTCGGGGAGTGCGTCCGCCGCGCCATCGGCCTCGTGGTCGGCGCCGGCGGCGGGGTCGCCGTGCGGATCGCCACCGGCTGGGTCGCCCGTCCCCGCATCCTCTCCCGTCGTCTCCTCCGCGCCGATGCGCACCAGCCGCGGCGCGAGCAGCTCGCCTGCGCGCACCGCCACCTGTGGCTCACCGCTTGCGAGCGCCGCCGCCAGGGTGCTCTGCAGCTCATCGCGCACATCCACATCCACCAGCACGAGGCGCCCGGGGTACTCCGACTGGGCCGAGCGCACCAACCCCCACACCGGCGCGAGCGCCAGGCCAGGCAACTCGTCGGCGGGGGTGGCCGCGACCGCGCCCTCGGTTACCAGCATCAGCCGGGAGTTGGCGAAGCGCTCGTCGGCCAGCCAGCGCTGCAACAGCGCCAGCGCCTCGCCCGCGGCCCCGTGCGTCGTGGCGAGCAGCTCACCCTCAGGCGATGCCATTGTGTGTTCTTCCGCGGGCCCACCACTATTCGCGTGACCGCCGGTGTAATCAACCCATACGGCCTCCGGCGCCGGGCCCTCGCCGTCGATCGCTTCGGCGAGCGCCACCGGATCGAGGAGCCCGGGGGCCGGCTCGGCGAGCGGGGCGCCTGGGGCGATCGGCACCCACTCGACGCCGAACAGCGCGTCGCGGTGGGGGTCGGCGGTGGCGCCCAGTAGCTCGCCGGTGGCCGCACGCAGCGCCAGCGCGTCAACCGTGGCGAGCAGCGCGCCGTCGGTGTCGGCGATCGCGAGCGATGCCCCCTGCTCGCCGGTCGGGGTGAGGCGCACGCGCAGCGACGATGCGCCGACGGCCCACAGCCGCACGCCGCTCCACGCGAACGTCAGCAACGGCCCGCCCGGCTCCTGCGCCCGTGCCGCGAGCGCGTGCAGGGCCGCGTCGAGCAGAGCAGGATGCAGGCCATACCGCTCGGCCTCCCCCGCGCCCTCCTCGGGCAGCGCCACCTCCGCGAACAGCTCCTCCCCGCGGCGCCACACCGCGCGCAGGCCCTGGAAGGAGGGGCCGTATTCGAGGCCGGCAGCGGCCAGCGCGTCGTAAAGCTCCTCGACATCGACCTCCTCGGCGCCAGACGGCGGCCACTCGCCGGCGAGCGTTGCCACCTCTCGCTCGGCGTTGGCGTGGGCTGCCCGCTCGAGCGGCGCGAGCCTACCCTCGGCGTTGCGCACCCACTCCTCGCCGCCCCAGATCTCACCTGTGTTCGTGCGCGCGCCCTCCGGGCGCGAGTAGATGCCCACGCTCCGGCAGCCGCTCGCGTCCGGCTCGCCGACTACCACCTGGATCTGCACCGCCTGCTCCCCCACCAGCGTCAGCGGCGCCTGCAGCGTCAGCTCGCGCAGCTCCTCGGCGCCGAGCTGTGTGCCGGCGTGCAGCGCCAGCTCGACGAACGCGGTGCCCGGCAGCAGCGCCGTGCCGAGTGCGGCGTGGTCGGCCAGCCACGGCTGCGCGTCGAGCGAGAGACGGCCGGTGAGCACGTGGCTGGCGCCGTCGGCCAGCGCGATCGCGGCGCCCAGCAGCGGATGGCCCGCCGCGCCGAGGCCGGCCGCGCCCACGTCGCCGGCGCCGGCCGCGGGGCGCAGCCAGTAGCGCTCGCGCTGGAAGGCGTACGGGGGCAGCACGACCGGCCGGGCGCCGGGGCGCTCCAGCAGCGCGCGCCACTCGACCTCCGCGCCGTGCACCCACGCCTGCGCGAGCGAGGTGAGGAAGCGGCGCGGGCCGCCGTCGTCGCGGCGCAGTGAGCCAATGATGGTGGCGCCCGTCTCCTGCAGGCCGATCGCCAGCACCGGGTGGGGGCCGACCTCCACGAACAGGCGCCGGCCGGCGGCGAGCAACGCGCGCGTCACCTCGTCGAAACGCACCGTCTCGCGCAGGTTGCGATACCAGTACTCGCCGTCCAGCTCCGCCGTGCTCAGCGGGCCGGCGGTGACCGTCGAGTGGAACGGGATCTCGCCCTCGCGCGGCACGATCGGAGCGCAGCCCTCGAGCAGCTCGGCGCGGATCGCCTCGACCTGCGCCGAGTGCGCGGCGTAGTCGACGGCGATCATCCGCGCACGCACGCCGTCGGCCTCGCACCGCGCCACCAGCTGCTCGAGCGCCGCCACCTCTCCCGAGAGCACCACCGCGCCGGGGCCGTTGACGGCCGCGAGGCTCGCACGACCCCCCAAGGGCGCAAGCAGCGGCTCGACCTCATCCCGCCCGAGCGCGACCGAGGCCATCCCGCCGTGGCCGGCGAGCGCGACCAGCGCGCGGCCGCGCAGCGCGATCACCCGTGCGCCGTCCGCCAGCGTCAGACCGCCGGCCACGCACGCCGCCGCGATCTCACCCTGCGAGTGGCCGACGACGACGGCAGGGGGCACCCCGCAGGCGCGCCACAGCTCGGCGAGCGACACCATCACCGCCCACAGCGCCGGCTGTACGACGTCCACGTGCGCGAGTCCGGGGGCACCGGGCGCGCCGCGCAGGACATCCTCCAGGCGCCAGCCAACGAACGGCTCGAGCGCGTCGGCGCACTCCGCCAGCCGCCGCGCGAACAGCTGCGAGCTGTCCAGCAACTCGACCGCCATCCCCTCCCACTGGCCGCCCTGGCCGGGGAACAGGAACACGGCGCCGCCGGTCGAGGCGGCCGCGGCGCCGGCCGCAGTGGCCGCGCTGCCGGTCACGATCGGGGCGGCCGCCTCCTCGGCCTCGCCACGCGCCAGCGCGCCGAGACCCCACAGCAGCTGCTCCCGGTCGCCGAGCAGCACCGCGCGCTGCTCCAGCCGCGGGCGGCCCGCGAGCGCGAGTGCCACGTCGGCCGGGTCGAGCTCGGGGCTCTCCGCCAGCAGCTCGCCCAGGCCTCGCGCCTGCGCCTGCAGGCCCTCCGCCCCGCGGCCGGAGAGGATCCAGGGCAGCAGGCTCGCCGGGGGAAGGGCAGGGGGGGCGGGGGCAGTGGTGGCAGGCCCGGCGCCTGCTGTCACGAGTCCCAGGCTGTTTGACGGCGACGGTTGACCGGCCGGGAGTGGAGCCGACATTTGCTCGTGCTGGGGAGACTCTTCGATGATCACGTGCGCGTTGGTGCCGCTGATCCCGAACGAGGAGATGCCCGCGCGACGCGTGCGCCCGTTGCGCGGCCACGGCCGCTCCTCGGTCAGCAGCGCCACCTGGCCGGCCTCCCAATCGACCTCGCTGCTCGGCCGCTCAACGTGCAGGGTGCGGGGGAGCCGCTCGCGTTGCAGCGCCATCAGCACCTTGATCACACCCGCGATCCCCGAGGCCGCGGCGGCGTGGCCGATGTTGGACTTGATCGAGCCCAACCACAGAGGGGAGTCGGCGGGGCGATCCTGGCCGTAGGTCGCCAGCAACGCCTGCGCCTCGATCGGGTCGCCCAACGTCGTGCCCGTCCCGTGCGCCTCAACCGCGTCCACGTCGCTCGGGTCGAGGCCCGCGTTCGCCAACGCCTGCAGGATCACCCGCTGCTGAGAGGGGCCGTTCGGCGCCGTCAGCCCGTTGCTCGCCCCGTCCTGGTTGACCGCGCTGCCCTTCAGCACGCCGAGGATCGGGTGGCCGTGGCGC
>Ga0187855_10000845_pt1 | contig 25738 bp, 24 predicted proteins | sample June2016WEW_8_10_2_FD_132969 | JGI IMG/M metagenome (GOLD analysis project Ga0187855, IMG submission 132969) | Peatland microbial communities from SPRUCE experiment site at the Marcell Experimental Forest, Minnesota, USA - June2016WEW_8_10 | ecosystem: Environmental > Terrestrial > Soil >...
CCGAATCGCGCTCTCGTCGACCATCGACCCCAGCATCATGACCCATGACTACGCCCCCGACCGCCAAAACCCTCGCACTCCCCAACAATTATTTAGACGGAACCCCTTAGGGCGTCGGGACACTGCAAGGGGCTCTTAAGCCCAAGGTTCCGGGTTCGATTCCCGGACGGCCCATCATCGTCACAAAATTGCAGCACGCCACTCGCTACCGCTCACCGTCCCAGTAATCCACGCTGCCATCGACTCGCCGCAGCATTACCTTGTCGCCGGGATTACCCGGCCAGACGCCGATCTTGTCGCTGTCGGGGTAGACGGCGACCGCCGGCTCGCGGGCGCTTGAGAACATCAAGACCCGCGCTGGCGTGTCGCTGCGATTGGTCACCTTGTGTGCGCCCGCGGGACCCGGCGGGAAGCAGACCACCTCACCGCAAACAAGCTCCTCCTCGCCCTCGGGCGTGCGTAGGATGACGGTGCCGCTGAGTACGATGAGCCACTCCTCCTCGTACTCATAGTGGTATGGGCATACGCTTTCGCCCGCCGGAAGCTCGTAAATCTTGGTTGCGATCGCCTCGCCTCCAAGTGCCTGGGTGACATTTGCTGCGCCCGCTCGGTAGCCGTCGGGATCGCAGTCGTCGTAGATGCAATCCACCCTCAGCGCATCTACTCGTGGCATCGGCCGATCTTCGCAGATAGCGCCCGACCTCCGATCGGCTGGGTACCACTCGCGTCAGAGCCAGACGAGCATCCCCTCTGTGGCATCCCGCGCTCACGCATCCAGCATGTGCTCCACCGCGGCGATGTACTCCGCGGCGCCGGCGACGAACTCCTCCGCTTCGGCCTGGCTGGGGGTGATGGCCTCGTAATCCCCGCCCTCACGGGCGCGCTGGGCACGTTGGGTCATCGCGTGAAGGTTCTGGTCGAAGGCGCAGGTGGTGACGTAGCGCTCGTGGAAGAGGTGCCACGTGCCTCTGTGCGTTCGGGCGTACTCGTCGCGCTCGGATAGCGCCGCGCGGGCGGCGTAGAGCATCGCGTAGTAGGCGAGGCTGACGGCGCCCTCGCGGTGTTCGGAGGCGAGCGCCACTTGCGCCAGCTTGGCGCGGTCGCGGGCTTGGTCCATGAACTCCTCTGAGCGGGGGCTCACTCCAGGCCGCTCCCGTACAGCACGATCTTGTCGCGATCCACCTCGGCGATGAAGAACGAGCGGATCTCGCGCCGGCCGCGCAGCCACTCGGGGGTTCGGACTGAGAACGAGTACCACACGGGACTGACCCCCTCAATCGGGGCGATCTCGTAAGCCAGTTCGATCGCCGTCTGCGCGATTTGCTCGGGGCCCCCGTCGGCAAGCACCATCAGATCGATGTCCGACTCCGGGTGCGGCGCCTCCCCGCGAGCGCGGGAGCCATAGAGCCAGATCGCATGTAGCCCGGAGCCGAGCTCGTCGGGCAGGCGTTCAACCAACCGCTCCACAACGCGGCGCTCGGCATCGGTGAGCGAGGCGGGAGTCAGGACATCGGAGGGCTGCGAGACCATTGCTCAGAGAATAGGCGGCTCGCCGGAGCCTCGGTCAGCGAGCCGCGAACAGTTCCACCGCGCCCCGGTGTAGTCGTGCTTCCACCGGAATTTGACCTGGATCTCGCTGAGAAACACCTTCGAAGAGACGAGTGGTACCTTGGGCGACGTTCCCCCAACGGCGTTTCAAGGATGAGCCGGCGAGCCCTACTGGTCGAGGATGAGGACGCGATCCGCGCGATCGCGCAGCTGAGCCTCGAGCGCGTAGGTGGTTGGACCGTTGTGTGTGCCGCTTCGGGAGAGCAGGCGGTGCAGGCCGCGTGCGACGAGGGACCCTTCGACGTCGTCCTGCTGGATGTGATGATGCCGGGCCTTGATGGGCCGGCCACGCTACGGCGCCTGCGAGACGGCCCGCTGGCGGCGGCGGTGCCGGTGATCTTTCTCACCGCGAAGGCAGCAGCCGCCGACCGCGAACGCCTCTGCGCGATCGGCGCAGCCGGCGTGATCGCCAAGCCATTCGACCCGATGGTTCTGCCGGGAGAGCTCGAGCGGATTCTCGAGCCCCGGGGATAGCAGGCCCGTTCCTGTCGCAGGGGCACGGGCCAACGATGGGCGATGCCTGATGTCGCGGGGGAGCATTTTCGGGGTGATACGCGGCTGCTCCGGCCCTACGGCGTGACGATCGCAAACGAAGGGTCGGGCTCGTCCAGCAGGCCGAGCAGCTCACCGAGCTTGGCGGCGTCTCCCTCGACGCGCAGGCGCCCCGCTCCGAGCAGCGCCCCCACCGGGGTGATGCCGGCAAACAGCTCGTTGAGCGCGGCGCGCTCGACCACCACGGTGGCGTCCGCCTCGGGATCCTGGCGCTCGGGCGATTGCGACAGCACGCCGTTGCTGAGCCTCAGCAGATAGCGCTCGCCGGTGTCGGTGAACACCCAGTTGAAGCTCAATCGCAGCTCCCCTGCGCGAGGACCGTCAATCCGGATCGCCAGCACGTCGAACAGCTGCTCGGTCGAGAGCAGGGCGACCATCTCCTGCGAGGGTTTGTTGGCGTTCTCGCGGATGCCCTCGCGTAGCTCCAGCGCGCCCATCAGGAAGAAGTTGCGCCACGGCGCGCTCTCGGAGCCGTAGGCGAGTTGCTCGAGCGCTCGGGCCTCAAGCTCCCGGGCCTGGAGGTTGGCGGGGTCGGCGAACACCGCGTGGGACATCAGCTCCGCCACCCAGCGGTAGTCCCCTTCGGCAAACGCGCGACGGCCCTCCTCCAGCACCGCCTCCGCGCCGCCCATCGCGTGCATGTAGCGGGTTGCGGCCTGCTCAGGTGGGTGTGACCAGAGGTGGGCGGGGTTGCCGTCAAACCAGCCCATGTAGCGCTCATAGATCCCCTTCACGTTGTGGCTGACCGTGCCGTAGTACTCGCGACAGTGCCACTCTCCCGCGAGGCCCGCGGGCAGCGTCAGCAGCTCGGCGATCTCGCTGCCGATGTACCCCTTGTTGAGCAGGCGCAGCGTCTGGTCGTGCAGATAGCCATACAGATCACGCTGCTTGGCGAGCATCTCGACGATCCGCTCCCGCCCCCAACGCGGCCACTGGTGCCCGGCAAATAGCGCGTCGGCGCGATCGCCAAAGAGATCGATCGCCTCACCCAGGTAGCGCGACCAGATACGCGCGTCGCGCACCAGTGCACCGCGCGGGGTGGTCACGTTGTGAAGGTTGTGCGTGGCGTTCTCGGCGATGCACAGCGCGCGGTGGTGGGGGAACAGAATGTTCATCTCCGCCGGCGCCTCGCTGCCGGGAGTCATCTGGAAGACCATCGCGATCCCGTCGATCGTCTCCTCCTGGCCGGTGCGCGTGATCTCGTGGGTGGGCGGCACGATTCCGATCGAGCCGGTGGAGACGGTCATGCCCAGGCCGGTGCCCACGTGCCCGTGCGGGCCACGCGGCAGCGCCGCGCCGAACATATATGCCGCGCGACGTGCCATCGCGGTGCCCGCGTACACGTTCTCGCTGATCGCGTGTTCCAGGAAGCCCTCTGGCGCCAGCACCGGAATCCGTCCCGCGGTCACATCAGCGGCGTCGACCACGCCGAGCGCGCCGCCGAAATGGTCGACGTGGCTGTGGGTGTACAGCAGGCCCGTCACTGCTCGTTCGCCGCGCTGCTCGCGATACAGCGCCAGTGCGGCTGCCGCGGTCTCTGCGCAGATCAGGGGATCGATCACCAGTACCCCCTCACGGCCCTCGACGATCGTCATGTTGGAGAGGTCGAGCCCGCGCACCTGGTAGATCCCAGGGACGACCTCGAACAGGCCGTGAATCGCGTTCAGCTGGGACTGGCGCCAAAGGCTCGGGTTGACAGTGTCGGGGCATTCCCCGTCGAGGAATGCGTAGGACTCCATGTCCCACACCACCCGCCCACCGGTGCCGCTGACGAGCGCGGGCGAGAGCGCCGCGAGCAAGCCGCGGCGGGCGTCCTCAAAGTCTTCCTCGTCCCCAAACGGGAGCGACATCCGAAGGGCTTGGTGGGCTTCGGCGATCTGTTGAGTCACGACAGCGCGATCGTTCGCCATGCCGTCGCTCATACGTTTGCTTTTTCGGCATTGTCTTGGGGCATTGCGTAAGGCTACGGTCACACACAGCTCTTGGTCAAGACCTCACCCGCAATGTTTCCAATAGGTTGGCAGGGCAACCGCTGCTCGAGCGTCCCGCCCAAGACCGGCACATCCGGGTACGCCGCTCAGCGCTGCGTAATCGCCTCGGCTGCTGCGTCGCGGCCGATGAACGGGGCGAGCGCGATGTAGCTCACATGGTCGGCGAGCTCCGGCAGCCTGCGCGTGTGGCCCCTCAGGATGTAGTCGTGGAGCAGCTCGAACACCCCCCCGACAATCGCCTCACCGACGATCGGCGTGGAGGACTGGGAGGGGGCGCCCTCGCCGAGGTCCATGTCGAGCAGCTCGGCGTACGCGGCGTTGGCCTCCGCGACCCGCCCGGCGACATGGGGGTAGGCGATCAGGATGTCCACACACGACAGGTGCGCCAGCGCCGGCTCGGAGGCCAGGAACTCCAGCAGCGCCATTGCCCCCGCACGCACACCCCCGATCCAGTCGGTCTGATGGGCAAGGGCCCGGTTGACCGCCGCTTTGGCTCGGGTGTGGCCCACCTCGAAAGTGGCGAGGAACGCTTCCTCCTTGTTCTCGAAATGGCTGTAAAAGGTCTGCAGGGAGACAGCGGCCGCGGCCGCGATGTCCTCCAGGCTGAGCGCCTGGTAGCCATCCCTGGCCGTCAATTTGGCGATCGCGTCGAAGATCCGCTCGCGCTGGTTGAACTCCACAAAGCCTCGTGGCAGGTTGTGCTCGCCGCGCGGCAACCCCCTCACGCCCCAGGGCGCAGGTGGCGAGAGGGTGCCGGGCGCGCGACCCCCCTCGCGCCAGCGCGGCTTCTGTGCACGGGGCCGGCGGGGGACCCCGGTAGGAGTGGGGTAGTAACAGCCGATCCACTCCATGAACTCCGGGACAATGCGTGCGAGCTCGGCCTTCAGCGACCTGTTGGAGCGATCTTCGCGCACCCGCGTGTAGACGATCTTGCGCAGCGCTCCCACCACCGCGCGGGCGACGGGATCGGGGACGGTTCCCGTTCCCGGTGCGCGCTCGAAGCCCGCGCTGATGAAACGTTCGAGCCGAGTTGCCCCTTCTGCCCAGCGCTGCACTCCGCTCGCGCCGGAGGCTCCCATCTCCACGCAGATCAGGCGGGCCGCGTCGGGACGTTCGGCGATTGCGTCGAACAGCGCGCGGATGATCCCTTCCAGCTGGGCCTGCCACTCGGTCTCCGAACCCGAGAGTCCGAGTAGCCGCGTGACCTCGGTCTCGACCACCGTGTCGTAGGTCGCCAGCAGGCAGTCCTCCTTGTTCTCGAAATGTTCGTAGAAGGTCCGCCGTGAGATGCCGGCGCGGGCGACGAGGTCGGAGATCGTGGTTGCGACCACGCCACGCTCGCTGACCGCCTGCACCATCGCTTCGACCAGCCGCTCGCGCTGGTGCGCCGCCACCCGCTCGCGTGGGAGTGCCTGAGGGCCGCGGGGTAGGCCCTTCTGGGTGTCTGTGTTTCTGCGTGGACGCCCTTTGGCGACGCCGCCGGGGCTTCGGCGACCGTTCGCGCCCCTGCGGTCATTCGGGCCCTTCGATTGTGGTCCGTTGGGGCTCTCACGGCCGCCGGCTCCCCTCATTTGGCCACCGTCCGCCTTTGCCCTGCCCCCGCTCTGCCCCGGTCCCTCGGCCACATGCCCACCTTAGTGGACGGAGGCACCTCTGCCAATAGGCTTGATCGGTGGACAGACATCGCGCTTCCTGCTAGTCAGATGTTGACAGGATGAGTAAAACATGATTTATATGTGTTTGGCAGGAAGAGTTCAAGGGCAATTCTTGGGGCGACGCTAAAGGATCGGCTGCGGGGGCCAAATGCAGTCACTGGCAGGGGAAACAAGGGGCATATACGCAGAGAACAGCGCCGCCAGGGCGCCTGGTACGCCTGCGGGGAGAGTCGCCCTCCCCCCACATCGGCCCACATCTTTCTGTAGGCCGCGTACTATTAGCTGGTACGTTATGGACCAAATGGAGGGTCTCTTTCGGCCGCGTAGGCCAATTGCGAGAGGTAGGGAGGTTGGATCGTCATGAAAGTGTTCGTCTGTGAGGAGCGGCGGATGCTCCGGGCGTTGCACGCTCGGTGGCCGTATCGGCGCTCGCACTGCCGCCACGATCTGCATTGGTTGGTGAGCGTGCATCCGCGGGCAGGCTGCAGGGCGCATGGCCGGGTGCATCCGATCGCGGCGCTGCCTCCGAGATGCCGGCGCCCAGATGGGCGCTGAGCCGAGTCCCAATGTGAGCTGACCGATCGCTGGTATTGCTGTTGATACTGCAGGCCAATGCCGCAAAGACGTTCTGAGCTCTCGACACGCCGGCGAGGGTGGCTGAGCCAAAGATCGGCGACGCCCGCTAGGATCGGGCGCAATGGCGGTGAGGCACGAACCTGTCGGTGTGCGGTCGGATGGCCGGGCGTTGAACGGCGAGGGGTCGCCGGAGCTGCAGCGCCTGACGATCGACACGATTCGGGGTTTGGCGATGGATGCGGTGCAGCAGGCCGATGCCGGGCATCCAGGCACGGCGATGGCGCTGGCTCCGCTTGGGTATGTGCTGTTCAAGCGGCTGCTGTGCGTCAACCCAAGCAACCCGCGGTGGGAGAACCGCGACCGCTTCGTGTTGAGCTCCGGGCACGCATGCGTGCTGCTGTACTCACTGCTGCACCTCAGTGGCTACGAGCTGTCACTCGAGGATCTGAAGCACTTTCGCCAGTGGGGCTCTCGCACTCCGGGGCATCCCGAGCGTGGGCACACGCCGGGCGTGGAGGTCACCACCGGGCCGCTCGGGCAGGGCTTTGCCAACGCGGTGGGGATGGCGATCTCGGAGCGCTTCCTGGCCGAGCGCTACAACCGCCCCGGCGAAGAGGTCGTGGATCACCACACCTATGTGATCTGCTCCGACGGGGACATGATGGAGGGCATCAGCCAGGAAGCCGCCTCGATCGCCGGGCACTTCGGGCTGGGCAGGCTGACGGTGTGCTACGACGACAATCGCATCACGATCGACGGGAGCACCGCGATCTCCTTTGATGGCGAGAATCACATCGCGCGGCTGGCGGCGGACGGGTGGCATGTACAGCGGGTCGGGGACTCCGAGGACATCGAGGCTCTCACCGCGGCGCTCGCAGCCGCGCGCACCGAAACTGCGCGCCCGTCGTTCATCGCCGTGCGTTCACACATCGCCTACCCCGCCCCCCACGCGGTCGACACCGCGGCCTCGCACGGCGCGCCGCTTGGCGAGGAGGAGGTGCGCGCGGCCAAGCTCGCGATGGGCTTCGACCCGGAGCGCCACTTCTGGGTGGACGAGGGGGTGTACGGGCACATGAGCCTCGCCAACGCCGGTGTGGAGGCCGAACGCGAGTGGCAGGCACGGCTCGACGCCTGGCGCGAGCGGCACCCCAAGCTGGCGGAGGAATGGGAGCGCGCTTGGGCCGGGCGCATGAAGGATGGCTGGCGCGAGGCGCTGCCGAGCTTCGCGGCAGGCGAGAAGCTCGCCACGCGCGCCGCCGGCCAGAAGACGATGGCGGCCTTCTCCCCGTACGCCCCCACGATGCTCGGCGGAGCGGCCGACCTGGTCGAGTCGACCAAGACGGTGTTCCCCGGAGCCGGCCAGTTCTCCAAGGTGCATACGGGCCGCAACGTGCCATTCGGGATCCGCGAGCACGCGATGGGAGCGATCGTCAACGGCGCGGCGGCACACGGCGGGATCATCAAGCCGTACGGCTCGACCTTCCTCATCTTCTCCGACTACATGCGCGGGTCGGTGCGCCTCTCCGCGCTAATGGAGCTGCCTGTGGTGTGGGTGTGGACGCACGACTCGGTGGGTCTCGGCGAGGATGGTCCCACCCACCAGCCGGTCGAGCACTACGCCTCGCTGCGCGCGATCCCGCACCTGTGGGTGATCCGCCCCGCCGACGCCAACGAGACCGTGCAGGCGTGGCGGGTGGCGCTGGAGCGCGAGGACGGTCCTGTGGCGCTGCTGCTCTCCCGCCAGGGGATCCCGGTGCTCGACCGTGAGGGTGGGAAGCTGGCGCCGGCGAGTGAGCTGGAGCGCGGCGGGTATGTGCTGTGGGACTCCGCTCCCACCCCGGAGCTGATTCTCATCTCCACCGGCGCCGAGGTCCCGCTCACGCTGGATGCCGCACGGGCGCTGGCGGACAACGGCACGGCGGTGCGAGTCGTGTCGATGCCGTGTGTGGAGCTCTTTGAAGCTCAATCGCAGGAGTATCGCGACGCCGTGCTCCCGCGCGCTGTCGGCGCCCGCCTGGCGGTCGAGCCGGGGGCGAGCATGAGCTGGTGGAAGTGGGTGGGCAGCGGCGGCGACGTGCTCGGCATCGACCGCTTCGGCGCGTCCGCGCCCGGTGCTCGCGTTCTTGAAGAGTTGGGCTTCACGGCCGATAACATCACTGAACGAGCCCGTGCCCTGCTGAAGGAGGACTGATGTCGAATACCACCTCCCCGCTGCACCGCCTCTCCGCGCTCGGGCAGAGCGTGTGGGTGGATTTCCTCTCGCGCGAATCGATCCGCGGTGGCCATCTGCAGGAGTTGCTCGACGCCGACGCCGTCGTGGGGGCGACCTCCAACCCGACGATCTTCCAGAAGGCGATGACCACGGGGGACGCGTACGACGAGCAGCTGCGCGAGCTGGCCGACGAGGGCCTGGACGCGCGCGCGAGCTTTTGGCGACTGGCCGAGCGCGACATCAAGGATGCGTGCGACCTCTTCCGCCCGATCTGGGACGGGGGGTCGGGGCGCGACGGCTATGTGTCGCTGGAGGTGGCGCCCGATCTGGCGTACGACACGCTGGCGACGTTCAACGAGGCGATCAGCCTGCACGAGACGGTGGATCGTTCGAACCTGATGGTGAAGATCCCCGCGACCAAGCCCGGGCTGGCAGCAATCGAGGACGTGATTGCGCAGGGCCACTCGATCAACGTGACGCTGATCTTCTCGCTGCGCCGCTACGCGGAGGTGGCGGAGTCCTACATTCGCGGCCTGGAGCGCCTGATCGCGGGAGGCGGCGATCCGCGCAAGGTGGCGTCGGTGGCGAGCTTCTTCGTTTCGCGGATCGACACAGAGGCCGATCGGCGCCTGCAGGAGCTGCCGTCGGCGGGAAGCGATGGGGCGCTCGATGAGCTGAAGGGTCGCCTGGCGGTGGCCAACGCAAAGCTCGCCTATCAGCACTACCTCTCCGTCTTCCGCGGACCCCGCTGGGAGTTCCTCGCAAACAAGGGTGCCACCCCGCAGCGCGTGCTGTGGGCCTCGACCTCGACGAAGAACCCCGACTACCTCGACACGCTGTATGTGGAGGAGCTGATCGGCCCGGACACGGTCAACACGATGCCGGAGGAGACGATCCGTGCCTACCAGGATCACGGCCGTCCACAGGCGCGCCTGCAGGCGGAGGTGGCGGATGCGCGCAAGCTGCTGGAGGAGCTCGCACGTGTAGGGGTCGACTACGACGATCTCACCGACACGCTGGAGCGCGAGGGGGTACAGAAATTCTCGGACTCCTTCGATGAACTGATCGCGGCGTTGGCGGAGAAGCAGGCGGCGTTGGCCGTGGCCTAGCTGAGCACGTGGGCTCCCCGTGAGGGGCGCACCTCGCGCGCATGCGCGGGCGGGGCGACGCCGGGCGGGAAGAGTCCGAGCACGTGCCCGCCGAAGCCGCCTCCCACCAGGCGCACCCCGAGCGCCCCGGCCTCCTTCAGCACTCCCACCGCCACCTCGACAGCGGGGGTCGAGCACTCGTAGAGGTCGCGCAGGCTGGCGTGAGAAGCGTCGAGCAGGGCGCCCACCTCCTCCAGTGCTCCTCTGCGCAGGGCGGCGACAGCCTCGAGCACGCGGCCGTTTTCGCCAAGCACGTGTCTCACGCGACGAGCGAGCACGGGTGGCAATTGTTGGAGGCTGCCTTCCCGTGCCTCTCGCAGTGACCGGACCCCGAGCAGTTCGCAGGCCCGCGCACACTCCTCGCGGCGCTTGTTGTAGCCGGAGGCCGCAAGCGTCCGGGGATCGCCTGAGTCGAGCGTCGCCAGCCGCCAGCCATCGGCCAGCACCAGCGGAACCGGCTGGATGTCGAGATTGGAGAAGTCGATTTGCAGTGCGGTGTCCACGTCGCCGTAGAGCGACGCGAGCTGGTCGAGCAGACCGGTGTGGGCGCCCAGCCACTCGTGCTCCACGCGGGAGCACAGCCGCGCCAACTCGCGACGGTCAAGTTCGGCGCGAGCGAGGCCAAGCAGGGCCAGGCACAGCGCAACCTCCAGCGCGGCCGAGGAGGAGAGCCCTGCTCCACGCGACACACTGCCGGTGATCTCGAGTTCCGCTCCCGAGATTGGCACCCCTGCGTGCGTGAGTTCGGCGGCGACGCCGCGCACGAACGCACGCCAGCCCGCGCCGTGCGCGAAGTTGGGCGGCGTGAACTCATCGCATTCGTCGAGGTCGAGCGCCCTCGCTCGAACACGCCGCTCGTCTGTCGCCCATGCCCGCACTGTGACGCCCTCCGCGATCGCAAACGGAAGCGCGAGGCCATTGTTGTAATCGGTGTGCTCTCCAATGAGATTGACGCGACCTGGGGCGAAGGCGCACACCTCAAGAGGTGACACGACCCACCGCCTCGCGCAGTGCCGCGGCCGACTCCTCGGGGAGCGTGTCGACGATGAACACCCCACCCCCCTGCTCGGAGCCCGCCAGGTACTTCAGCTTGTGTGCGGTGCGCAGCGGAGGGTAGAACTCGACGTGCAAGTGCCCCTCCCGCTCCGAGCCGGTGTCCGTGGGGGCTTGGTGGACGGCCATGACGTACGGGAATGGCTGCTCGAACAGTGCGTCGTAGCCGCGCGTGAGCGCCTGCAGCGCCTCGGCGAGCGCGTCCAACTCTGCGGCGGCACAGTGCAGCAGCGTGGGGCGGTGGGCGCGCAGCACCACGTGCGCTTCGTATGACCAGCGTGCGGCGTAGGGGACGTAGACGAGCACGTGCTCGTTCTCGTACACCACCCGGCGCTTATCCTCGAGCTCCCGTCGCAGCAGCGCACACGGCGCGCAGCCCCCCAGACGCGCGTCGGCGGCGCGCTCGGCGGCAGGCACGGGAGGCAAGAACGGGTAGGCGTAGATCTGCCCGTGAGGATGATGCAGCGTCACCCCCACCTCCACGCCGCGGTTCTCGAAGATCAGCACATACTCCACGTCCTCCCGTGCGCCCAACTCCTCATAGCGTGCCCGCCACACCCACATCAGCGCTTGCGCGCGCTCCGGAGAAAGCGTCGCAAAGGAGTCGTGGTGGCGGTCGGCGTAGACGACGACCTCCGCTGCGCCCCGCGGAGACTCGAAGGCGGGGAACCGGTTCTCGAAGACGGCGATCTCGAAGGCGGGGAAGGGGATCTCCGTCGGCTCCCCTCCCGGGCGTGTGGGGCATAGCGGGCAGTGCTCCTCGCTAGGCAGGAACGTGCGGTCCTGGCGGTGGATGGCATAGTCCACCCACTCTCCGCGTAGTTCCTCGAAGCGCAGCTCACCCATCCCCGCCGGCCCATCGGTAGAGAATCAGCAATCGCCCATCCGCTTTGCGGTAGCGCTCGAGCGCCAGCGGGCCGGTGCGCTCCGTCGTGGGCTGCGAAGCTGAGGCCGCAACGGCGGGAGGGCGGGGAAAGTCGCCTGAGGACTTCCGATCTGAATCGGCGGGCCGTGTAGAAGGCTCGCTCGACGACTTCCGATCCGTCTCCTCCGGCATCCTGGTCAGGGTAGGCCCTACGCGCGCTTAAGGTGGCGCCGATACCGTCAGGGTGTGCCCGACGAGGCTCCCATACCCGCGCCGCCCTCCGAACGCAGAGCGTGGCTCCTCGCCGTTGCGCTGTGCCTGCTCGGCGCGGGTGTGCTGGCGGCGATCCTTGGTGGCGTGGTTGGCGCCTCATCGCCGGCGCTGGCGCCGGCCCCGCCTGCGGTGCTCGTGGGCGTCGTCACGCCGACTGTGGCAAGCGCCTCCGAGGCGGCGCAGCGCTCGGGGCGAGGCACGACGGCGGGGCCGTACGCCGAAGCCCGACATGAGCCCGGCGGGAGCGCGTCGCCCACCGTCGCATCTGCGGGAGCCGTCGTGGCGCACACTCCCGGTGGCCGGGAGGACGTGGCGGCGAGCTCCGCGGCGCCCGAAGCGCACATCGCGGCGGCGTGGGAGGCGGGCTTCTATCCGATCTACTCTGAGGCGCAGCGCGTGTTCGGCGTCAACTGGCTGCTGCTCGCCTCAATCCACATGCAGGAGACGGCCTTCTCCACCGCGCCCTCCACCTACCACGGCCTCAACTTCGCGCGCTGCTGCGGTGGGCCGATGCAGTTCAACGTCACCAACGGGCCCGTGAGCACCTGGGACCTGGTGAAGGACGCCTACCGCTTCGGTGTGCGCCCTGCGGAGTACAACCACCGCACTGTCCACCACCCTTCGGTTTACGACGACTACGACTCGATCATGGCGGCGTCCTGGCTGCTGTACTCCGACGGCGCCGGTGGCGCGCTCGATGACTCGGCGTGGTGGGCGGCCTACGACTATTACGGCCACGACGCCTACGGCGTGGAATACGCCGACGAGGTGCTCGCCCGCGCGATCGGCTGGTCGCAGCACGGCTTCTGCATCAACTGCGGCGTGCAGCCGGCGCTGGCGCAGGCGGTCTACGAAGCCTACGGCGCACCGGTGATGGCGACCTACGCGACTGCCACCGCGGCCCGCACCAAGCGCCCACGCCGTTAGCTCACCCCTGCGCGATCAGCTCACACGCCACCCGATCGGTGGCGAGCGCGGTGCCGCCCAGCAGGCGCCGGGAGAGCTGCGCGCGGCGGAAGTACAGCGGGGCATCGTGCTCCCAGGTGGCGCCGATGCCGCCATGCACCGAGATCATCGTGCGGGCCGCATGGTCGAGCGCGCGGCCCGCCACCGAGCGTGCGGCGTTGGCGGCTAGCGGGAACTCCGCGGGCGCCCCGTGGCGCGACCATCCGGCGTAATAGAGCAGCGAACGGCCGTTCTCCAGCTGGCGCAGCACCTCGGTGAGTGAGTGCTTGACCGCCTGGTAGGAGCCGATCGCGCGGCCGAAGGTGAAGCGCTCCTTGGCGTATGCCACCGAGACGTCAAGCGCGCTCTCCACTGCGCCCAGCGACTCCGCGGCGATCAGCGCCTGCGCGAGGTGCCAAGCCTCGGCAAGCGAGTCCTCAGGGGCGTCGAGGATCGTCGCTGGGGTGTCCTGCAGCGTGACGTGGCCGAGGATGCGGGTGGCGTCGTAGCGGCGCACCGGCTCGATGAAGACGCCGGCCGCGGAGGACTCCACGGCGAAGCCGACTGTGCGACCGTCGAGCGAGGCGACGCCCACCAGCACGTCCGCGCCGGGTGCGTCAGGAGCGAACGCGATCTTCCCGCTTACCCGTGCACCCTCCCCCCCACCCACGGCGCTCGGGAGCGCGGCGCGCTCCATTCCGCTTGCGGGATCGACGCTCCACCGCTCAGAGATGTCATCCGGCGGCCGAGCTGCCAGGTAGGCCGCACGGCGCTCTCCGCTCGCCAGCTCGCCCAGTAGGGGAGTCTCGCCGAGCCCACTGGCCCCGTCGTTCAGGATCGCGGTGGCAGGTAGGTGGCCGAGCAACGGGACCGCGGCGAGCACGCGCCCGCACTCGCCGAGCACGAGCATCGCGTCGAACACGTCAAGCCCCGCGCCGCCGTGGGTCTCGTCGATCAATAGGCCCGGCCAGCCCGCCTCCTTCGCGGTCGGCCACAGATCGCCGGTCGAGCCGCCGCCGTCGAGCGCCTCGCGCGCTTCCTCCAGCGTCTTGAAACGCGACAGCGCGCCGCGGGCCGCCTCGCGCAGCAGCACCTGCTCGTCTGAGAGTGCAAGATTCATCGCTTGGTCTTCCTTTGGGGGGAGGTCGGGAGGGGGACCGGGTGGGCGGGCTCAAATCCCGCATCAAGATTCATGCCTTTGCCGCCTCCTTTGCGCGCAGCTCCGAGAACGGGATGCCCTTGTCCAGGCGCGGCTCGGTGGGCAGCCCGAGCACACGCTCGCCGATCGTGTTGCGCAGGATCTCTTCAGTGCCGCCCGCCGACTTCAGGCCGGGGAGGAAGGAGATCATGTAGGCCCACTCGCTGTCCTCCGCGAGCGCGTCGGGGCCGAGCACGTCGGCGATCAGGTCACCGGACTTGATCGCGCCGTTTACGATCGTCACCTTCGCGAGGCCCGCCTCGGGGCCGGGGATTTGGCCGTGCTGCAGTGCGGTGAGCGTGCGATAGCCCGTAAAGCGCACCGCCATCAGTTCGGAGGCGATCTCGCCGAGCTGGCGGCGAACCTCGGGGTCGCGGCGGGCATGCTCGTCGGAGGCAATCGCGCGGGCGAAGCGCGCGGAGTTGTAGCCGAGGCCCTCCCCGCCAAGGCCGATCGTGACGCGCTCGAACATCAGCGTGGTGAGCGCTGTGCCCCAGCCGTTGCCCACGCCGCCCACCACCGCGTCGGCCTCGAGCGCGAGGTCGTCGAAGAAGACCTCGTTGAACTCGGCCTCCCCGGAGATCTGGCGCAGGCCGCGCACGGTGACGCCCTCGGCCTCGATCGGCACGATGAACATCGTCAGGCCCTTGTGCTTGGGCACGTCGGCGTCGGTGCGTGCGAGCAGTAGGCCGTAGGAGGCGAACTGGGCGTTGGTGGTCCACACCTTCTGGCCGGTGAGGCGCCAGCTGCCGTCATCCTGCTGTCGTGCCCGGGTCTGCACCGCCGCCAGATCCGAGCCGGCTGCCGGCTCGGAGAAGAGCTGGCACCACACCTCGTCGCCGTGCAGCATCGGGCCGAGGTAGCGGCTCTTCTGCTCCTCGCTGCCGTGCGCGATGATCGTCGGCCCGAGCATTCCCACGCCGATCGCGTCGAGGATGCCGGGAGCGCCGGCACGGGAGATCTCCTGGCCGCAGATCAGTTGCTCAATCGGCCCGAGGCCCTGGCCGCCGTACTCCTTCGGCCAGGTCACTCCCGCGAGGCCGGCCTCGGCGAGCTTGCCCTGCCAGGCGCGCCGCGCGGCGATGATCTCATCCTCGTCCTTGAGCGCGCCGTCGCCCGCGAGCACGGGCGCTTCAGACTTGTGCTGCTCCAGCCACGCGCGCACCTGTGCACGGTAGGCGGCCTGCTCGGGTGTGTCGTCGAGATCCACTGCGCCTCCTTGGTTGACTGACCAGTCAATCGCCTCTACACGGTACTACCTTCGGCCGCGCACGTGTCGAGGCGAGCGGTGCGGGTCAGCGACGGCGCCGGTCGAGCAGGGCGCCGAAGATCCCGACGCCCATCAGCACCACGATGAACACCGACACCGCCGTGCCCAGCGAGATGCCTTTTTGTTCGACGATCGTGTGGAGCGTCAGGTAGGCGAGCCCGACCACGAACAGCATCGCCACGAGCAGGATCAGCACGCGAGTCACGATCGGTAGCAGGTGTCTGGAGCGACGAGGATCGACGCAGACTATCCGCGGGCCGCTCTCACCAACGCCGGCTCGGTGGTCGCCAGCGGGCCGACACCTTCGCGTGGCTGTGCCACGTGCTGGTCGGCGTGGTAGGAGGAGCGCACGAGCGGCCCGGCGGCGACGTGCTCGAAGCCGAGCTCATATGCGGCGCGCTCCAGGGCGGCGAACTCGTCGGGGTGCCAGTAGCGCACGACCGGGAGGTGGCGCTCGGAGGGCCGTAGATACTGCCCGACGGTGAGCACCTGCACGCCCTGCTCGCGCAGCGCCGCAAAGGCCTCCACGAGCTCCTCGTGGGTCTCACCGAGGCCGACCATCAGCCCCGACTTGGTTGTGACCGCGGACCCACCCAGCTGCTTGGCGAGCGAGAGCACGCGGCAGGAACGCGCGAATGAGGAGCCGCGCCGCGCCAGCGGATAGAGGCGGGGAACGACCTCGACGTTGTGGTTGAACACGTCGGGCCGCTCGGCGATCACCTTCGCCAGCGGCATCTCCTGACCCTGGAAGTCGGGCGTGAGCACCTCGATCAGGCAGCCGGGCGCCTGGCGGCGCACCTGGCGGATGACCCCGACGAACGCGGAGGCCCCCTTGTCGGGGAGGTCGTCGCGGTCCACCGAGGTGACAACGGCATGGCGCAGCCCCATGCGCGCGATCGAGCGAGCCACCCGCGCGGGCTCCAGCGGATCGTTCCAGGTAGGGCGCCCGGTCTTCACGTTGCAGAACCCGCAGCGCCTCGTGCAGGTGTCGCCGAGGATCATGAAGGTCGCTGTGCCGCGCTCCCAGCACTCGCCCACGTTGGGGCAGGCCGCCTCCTGGCAGACGGTGTGCAGGCCCTCCTCGCGGATCAGCTGCGTGAGGGCGCGATAGCGCTCGCCGCCAGGTGCCGCCACCTTCAGCCACGCAGGCTTGCGCTCGCGCAGCGGGCGTACCTCGGGGCCGAGCACCTCGAGCACGTCCATCCCACCGGGGTTGGCGCGTGAGCGGGTGGCGCTCATGCCGCTGCCAGCTCCCCGGTGTATGCCGCATCGATGCCGAGCTCCTGGGCAGAGACCTGTCGCCGGGAGCGGTCGTGCACCTGGCAGAAGCTCGCCGCCATGCGCTCGCGAAAGCGCCCGGTTGAGGGGCCACCGCCCTCCTCGGCGGCGATCGAGGTCATCTCCACGCCGGACAGCCCGCAGGCGACCACCCAGGTGAAAGGCTCCAAATCGTTGTCCACGTTGACCGCAAACCCGTGCGTGGAGACCCCCCGCGAGACGTGCACCCCGAGTGAGGCGATCTTGCGATCCTCCACCCACACGCCGGTGTAGTCGGGGCCGTCCTGCGGGCGCGAGCGAGCGGTGATGCCTTCCTCGCCGAGCGCGGCGACGATCGCGTCCTCCGTTGTGCGCAGGTGGGCGACGACGTCCGTCACGCCCATGATCGGATAGCCGACCAGCTGCCCGGGGCCGTGGTAGGTGACGCGCCCGCCGCGGTCGGTGGGCACGACCTCGATGCCGCGGGCTCGGTAGAAGTCCTCGCCCAGCGTCAGCTCATTGGCGAGCGAGCGCCGTCCGCGGGTGTACACGGGGGGGTGCTCCAGCAGCAGCAGCGTGTCGGGCAGCTCTCCGGCCTGGCGGCGCGCTGCGATCGCTTCCTGTATGGCCAGCGCCCCGCGATAGCGGATTGTGCCGAGGTGGCACACCCATAGCTCGGACGCGTATCGGCCGGCGCCGGTCATCTCCATCCAGACTAGCGACGCAAGATCACAACGCCAGCGAGGCCGGCTCCTCCAGCAGCGCTTTGATGCGGGCGAGGAAGCGAGCGGCGTCGGCGCCGTAGAGGATGCGGTGGTCGCAGACGAGCGTGACGGCCATCGTGTGGCGGGCGACGATCTCGTCACCGCCACCCGCGCCGCCGCCCAGCACCACGGCGCGGAGAGCAAGCGAGCCGACCGAGAGGATCGCCGCCTGTGGCGGGTTGACGATCGCGCTGAAGCTGCGAATCCCGTACATCCCGAGGTTGGAGACCGTGAATGTCCCGCCGCCCAGCTCCGGCGGCGTGATCGTGCCGGCGCGCACGCGCTCGGCGAGGGCGCGGGTCTCGCGGGCGATCTCACCGAGCGACTTCAGCGCGGCGTCGAAGACGGTGGGAACCACGAGCGCGCCACCCATCGGATCGTCGGAGTCGGCGGCCACCGCAACCCCGACGTTCACGCGAGAGTGCAGCTGCAGTTTGCCGTCGCGGTAGCTGCCGTTGGCGCGGGGGTGCTCGTGCAGCGCCAGCGCGCAGGCCTTGACGACCATGTCGTTGTACGTGGGTGCCTCCTCCGGAGAGAGGCGCTTGAGCTCGGAGCGCAGTGCCACGCACTGCTCCATGTCGATCTCCGCCTGCAGCGCGAAGTCGGGGATCGTCGCCTTCGACTCGGCCATCCGCCGCGCGATCGTCTGCTGGGTGCGCGTCAGCTCCACGACGATGGTGTCGCCCTTGGCGCTCGCCACGCGCTCGAGGAGCGAGGCGGGCGCGGAGGGCTCCTCGCTCGCGGGTGTGCTCGCCGGCGATCGCTCGGCGGCCTCGACGTCGGCCTTGACGATCCGCCCCCCGGGACCGCTGCCCGCAAGCGCGTGCAGATCGACGCCGCTCTGCTTGGCGATCCTTCTCGCGAGCGGTGATGCCTTTACGCGGCCCTCGTCCTCATGTGCAAGGGCATCTGACGCCGGCACGGAAGCCTCTGCTGCGTCGCCGACATGCGCGATCGTGGCGCCGACGGCGAGCGTGTCGCCTTCCTGGGCGACGATCCGCAGAGCGCCCTCCTGGTCGGACTCGTAAACCATCGCGGCCTTATCGGTCTCGATCTCGACGAGCTCCTCGCCGCGGCTGACATGCTCGCCCTCGCGCTTGAGCCAGCGCAGGATGGTGCCCTCCTCCATCGTGTCGGAGAGGCGGGGCATCACGATCTCGCTCATCGCCGCGCTCCGGCTGGCACCTGACCGAGGACCTCGAGCGCGGCGTGCACGACCTGCGGCTCATGCGGGAAGGCGATCTCCTCCAGCGGCTTGGAGTAGGGCATCGGCACATCCGCCCCGGTGACGCGCCGCACGGGGGCGTCGAGGTCGTCGAAGGCCTGCTCGGCGATCAACGCCGCGAGGTTGGCGCCCACGCCGCCGTGGGGCCAGCCCTCCTCGACGACCACGCAGCGATTGGTCTTGGCGACCGAGCGCAGCACCGTGTCGAGGTCGAGTGGGCGCAGGGTGCGGGGGTCGATCACCTCGGCCTGCACGCCGTGCTCCTCTGCGAGCGTCTGCGCGGCGCGCTCTGCCGTGATCGCCATCCGCGAGATGCCGACGATCGTCACGTCGGCGCCCTCGCGACGCACAGCCGCCCGACCGAAGACCTGCACGTGGTCGGGGTCGTCGGGCACCTCCCCACGCTGGCCATAGAGGGACTCGTGCTCGATGAACACCACAGGGTTCTCGTCGCGGATCGCGGCCTTCAGCAGGCCCTTGGCGTCGGCCGGAGTGGAGGGAACGGCGACCAGCAACCCGGGCACGTGCATGAAGAAGGCCTCCAGGCAATGGGAGTGGGTGGGGCCCAGCTGGTGGCCTGCACCCTGGGGCATCCGTACCACCAGCGGCACACGGGCCTGCCCGCCGAACATGTAGTGGATGTGGGCGGCGTGGTTGACGATCTGGTCGAAGGCCAAAAGCGCGAAGTTGATCGTCATCAGCTCCACCACCGGGCGCAGCCCCACCATCGCGGCGCCCACTCCCATACCGACGATCGTGTTCTCGGAGATCGGCGTGTCGCGCACGCGCCGCTCGCCAAACTCCGCCAACAGGCCGGCGGTGACCTTGAAGGCGCCGCCGAACACGCCGATGTCCTCGCCCATCAGGATCACGCGCTCGTCGCGGGCGAGCTCCTCGCGCAGCGCGGCATTCAACGCCTCGCGGTAACGCAGCTCGGCCATCAGCCGGCGTCCTCGCCCGCCTGCAGGGCGCTCGTGATCTGCTGCGGGATCTCCCCCGTGCTGGCCCGCTCAGCCACCTGCTGCGCGCCGGCGCCGTCCTGCGGCTGAGAGGTCCGCACCGAATACCAGCCGTGCACCTGATCGCCGAGCACATACACATCGTCGTACAGCGACTCCGGCGAAGGGAACGGCGAGCTCTCGGCGAAAGCGACGGCCTCGTCCACCACGGCCAGCGCCTGTGTGTCGATCTCGGCGCGCGCATCCACGTCGAGGATCCCCTCGCGCTCCAGGAGATCGCCGAATGTGGGGATCGGGTCGCGTTCGCGCCAGCCGGCGACCTCCTCCTTGGAGCGGTACTCCTCGGGATCGGCCATCGAGTGGCCGCGGAAGCGGTAGGTGATGGCCTCGACGAGCACCGGCCGGCGCTCTTCGCGCACCTGGCGCAGCGCCTCGGCGATCACCGCGTGGGTGTCGAGCACGTCCATCCCGTCGCAGCGCATCCCGGGCACGCCCAGGCTCTCGCCCTTGCGCTGCAGGTCGGTGACAGCGGAGTGGCGACCCAAAGCGGTGCCCATCCCGAACTGGTTGTTGGTGACCATGAACACCACCGGCAGGCGCCACAGCGCGGCGAGGTTGAGCGTCTCGCCGAAGGTACCCTGGTTGGAGGCGCCGTCGCCGAAGGTGCAGAGCGTGACATCGTCCTCGCTCCGGTAGTCGCTCGCCAGCGCGATGCCCGCCGCGATCGGCAGATTGCCGCCGACGATCCCGTAGCCGCCCATGAAGCGGCGCTCGAGGTCGAACATGTGCATCGAACCTCCCCGTCCGCCGGAGCAGCCGTCGACGCGACCGAACAGCTCCGCCATCACGTTCCGCGGTGGCGTTCCGCGAACGATCGCATGGCCGTGCGATCGATAGGTCGAGATCAGATAGTCGCTCGCGCGCAGCGCCCGCGCGGCACCGACGATCGTGGCCTCCTCACCGATCGACAGGTGCAGAAAGCCGCCCACTTTGGCGCGCGCATACATCTCGCCCGCGCGCTCCTCGAAGCGACGGATCAGCGTCATCGTCGCCAGCCACTCGCGCGCCGTGGCTGGGTCTGGCAAGGGGTCACTCACCGGTGCTCCAGGCCAGGGGATTCATCCGTGCTCCACGGTAGCCCAGCGTGGTGAGCTCCTCGTCCAACGGTCGCGTTGGTCGGCCCGGGTGCTCATCAATGCTCCACGGTACTCCAGTGGGCGAGGAACTCCTCGTCCTGGAGCTGTGCCAGATCGGTGCGCAGCGCCCGTGCGCGGCGCGCGGCCTCCTGTGGGGGACAATCCCAGAACAGCACCACCTCGCCACTGACGATCTCAACCACCTCGATGTGGTCGACCCGCGCGGGGTCGGCAAGCATCGCCGGCATCCACCCGCCACGCCTGACGATCAGCCGGTAGGCGCGGTTGGCTCTCATGCCGCAAGCGCCTCGTCGAGAGCACCGCTGCCGATGAAGACACGCCCCTTGATGTGCAGCGCCGGCACCCCGCTCACGCCACGTTCGGCGGCCTCGGTCGTTGTGGCGCTCAGCTGCTCGACTACCGATGTCAGCTTGGCTGCGCTGAGCACCGCCGTCGGGTGCATCTCGCAGGCGGCTGCGGCGATCAGCACATTGTCGGCCCCGGCAAGGCTGCGGCCCCCCGCGAACGCCTGACGGAAGGCGGCCTGGGCGAAGGGGACCACGCGGCCGATCGACTTGGCGTAGGTGGCGACCAGCATTGCCAGCTCGCTGTCGAACGGGAAGTCGGCCGGCCAGCGCAGTGGTTGCAGTCCGAGCTCGAGTGCGCACTGCTCGATCGCGGGCGCATCGAACGGCTCCCTGTTCGGCAGCTTGCCGGAGAGCACGGGCCGCCACTCCACGGGTCCTGGCATCACATGCAGGATGCGCTCGGCGGCGAGGTATGCGAGCGGGCTCGATAGATCGAAGTAAAAAGCTGAGTCGATCCGCAGAGCGTAGCCACGCCCTGCACCGCGGCGACCTCAGCCGTGGATCAGCCAGCCGTCGGTGGCGCGCCCGGCCTCCATCACAGCCTCCGAGAGGGTGGGGTGGCCGTGGATGATGCGCCCCACCTCGGGGAAGCCACCCTCCAGCGCACGCACATTGACGAGCTCCTGGATCAGCTCGGTGGCGCGGCTGCCGACGATGTGGCCGCCGAGCAGCTCACCGTACTTGGAGTCGCCCACCAGCTTGATCAGGCCGGTGCGGTCGCCGTAGACGATGCCGCCCCCCACGGCGCCGTAGGGCACCTTGCCGACGACCACGTCGTAGCCCTGTTCGCGGGCCTGCTCCTCGGTGAGCCCGAACGAGCCGACGTTGGGCGTGCAAAAGGTGGCACGCGGGATGTCGATGTAGGCGAGCGGATGGGTGGGAAGGCCGGCGGAGTCCTCCACGGCGATGATGCCCTCGTCGGAGGCCTTGTGGGCGAGTGCGGGCCCGGGCACGAGATCGCCGATCGCGTAGACCCCCGGCGCCGTGGTGCGCAGCGCGCCATCCACCTTCACCAGGCCGCGCTCGTCGAGCTCGACGCCGGCCGCGGCTAGGCCGAGCCTGTCCACGTCGGGCCCGCGACCGGCGGCGATCACGAGGTAGTCGACCTGGGTGGGCTCACCCGCCGGCGAGCCGCCGCCCGAGCCTTCGCCTGCCGAGCTGCCGCCCGGAGAGCCGCTCCCCGCGGACCCGCTCGTGTAGGTGAAGCTCACACCTGCCTCGCCGGCGCGCACCCCCTCGATCGGCGTGGCGGTAAGAATCTGGATGCCCTGACGCTTGAGGCCGCGCTCCACCAGGCGCGAGATGTCGGCGTCCTCGGTGGGGAGCACACGGTCGAGCATCTCGAACAGCAGCACCTCACTGCCCAGGCGCGCAAACCCGGAGGCGATCTCCGCTCCCGACGCGCCGGCGCCCACCACCGCGAGGCGCCGGGGCAGCTCGGGCAGCGCCCACGCCTGCTCGGTGCCGATCACCCGGCCCCCCAGCTCGACGCCAGGGATCGAGCGCCCCACGGAGCCAGTGGCGAGAATCACGGTTGTGGCCTCGAGCTCCTCCTGGCCGGCGCGCACCCCCACCTTGCCGTGCCCGCCGTTCGCGCTGTGCTGCCCACCGGAGGTCGGAAGCAGGCTGGCCTCGCCCGCGATCACGTCGATCCCGTTTTTCTTGAACAGCCCGCCCACGCCGCCGGTGAGCGTCCCCACCACCTTTTCGCGTCGCTCCTGCACCGCGGGGTAGTCGACCTCGACCCCCGCCACGCGCAGGCCGTACTCGCCGGCCTCACGGATCTCGCTGAGCAGGTCGGCGGAGCGCAGCACTGCCTTGGCGGGGATGCAGGCGTAGTTCAGGCAGCGTCCTCCGAGCTTGTCCTGCTCGATCACCACCGTCTTCTTCCCGAGTTGCGCAGCACGGATCGCGGCGACATATCCGCCCGGCCCGGCGCCGATCACGATGCAGTCGTAGGAGGAGTCGGCCACTGACGCGAGCCTATCGCAGCGGCGCTTGGCGTCTCGCCGTGCTTCCCGCGCTCCGCATCCCGGGTCCGTGGCGGCGTGGCCGCGACGATCACGAGGTCCTCAGAGTTAGGCGGGGGGTGGCACACGTTCGCCGGCCTGCATGCGGCCCATCACGCGCACCAGCTTCCAAAACAGCCAGCCCCCCAGCCCAATGCTGAGCAGGCAGGCCGCTGCGGCGAGGATCGTGGTGGCGATCACCAGCGCCAGCGAGGTCACGAGGATCTGAAAGGCCAGCAGCGCCTCGAAGCCGAGCACCGCCCAGTAGCGCCGCCGGTACATCCCCACCGCGAGCGCGGCGAGCACGAGGGCGATGAAGATGCCGCCGGGCGCCGAGCCGCCGTGGCGGCGCAGGTCGTGGATGGTGAGGGCCCCCGCCGCGACCGCGATCGCGAGCAGGGCGGCGATCGCGACGGCGACCAGCAGCGCCGTGGGCCGCTCGCCCTCGGCGAGGGGGGTCAGCATGGCGCGTGCCTGCTTGTCGCGCTGGCCGCTGCGGGTCGGCTGTTCGCTGTTGCTGGTGGGCAAGCTCGTGACCGCGATCGGCCACGCGCCGTGGCCGGCGCCCCGCGGGTGGGGCCGAAGTAGCATAACGCGACCCCACCCCGGGTTCAAGCGCCCGCCCTATATCGTGATTTTTAAGGTCTGGGTCAGAGTGGCTTTTTCTCCGCCGAACGTGAGTTTGCTCTTGCTGTTGAAGCTCACTTCATGTTCCCGGCTTTCGCTGCTCGAGCTCGATAGCGAGCCGACGAGCGTTCCCTTGATTTTGAAGGTGCCATCCACCGCTTCACATTCTTTGCCACCTTCGATCTTGATTTCGCCAAAGAGTTCTTCTTTGGCGGGTTTGAATTCGTCTTCGTCTTCTTTTTCGCCTTTGATCAGTGCATCCACTACCACGAACGTGAACGGCGATCTGACTTTGCATTCAGCGAGCGATTTTTCTCCTTCCTTGAGGCTGCAGCCTTCGTACTTGGCTTCTGCTTCCGAGGAGCCGCTCGCCCCGATGAATCCGTTGGCAAAGGCGTTTTTGGTGCATTCTACGGTGACTTTTTTGCCTTTGATCGTGCTTTCCAGCTTTGCGGTGCCCGCCACCCCTTCCACCGGAAGCGCTTCCGTCAAGGCATCGCCGTCGACCCGCCAGTCGGTGCCCCCGGTTTCAGTGTCGAATTTGTTCTCGACGATGTCGCCGAACTTTTTGCCGGAGGTCAGTTCAACGACCTGTTCTCCCACGATGCTCGCTGTTTGTCCGTTGAGCGACAAACCGACTGTCTCTTCGCCGCTTTGGTTGCCCGGCGGTTGCCATACGCGGGCGACAGCCTTTGTCGGGAAATTGAATTCGTTCGTTTTGAATTCTTCTTCTTTGGCAGAGCCTTCGATCTTTGCCGCGAAGTTGCCTTCCAGCGTTAACTTCGTTTCGACTTCTGTGCCGGATTCGCCGCCGGCCGTTTTTTCCAGTACGTTGCAGAGTTTTCCGGCTTTTTTCTTGACCTTGATGGTTGCGACCTTCGATCTGCCTCCTTCCAGGGGCGCTTCCCACACGAGGTCGGCCTTGGAGCTTTTTTCGGCTTTCGAGCCTTCCAGCCAGATTTTCGCCGACAGCGCTTTGGTTTCCACGGTGGTTTCGCATCCGGTCTGGGCGGTGAACTTGGTTTCCCCCGGTTCCTGGGTGAGGATTTCGGGGCTTTCGAAGACGACGGTCTCCGTCGATTTGCCGTCACATTTCCAGCACGATCCAAGGATCTTCGGACGTGAGATGACGGGTCTCGATCTGATCCGTAACGAGAAGAGGCGACCGCCGATCCGGATCGAGCCGAAGATCGATAAGAAGCTGCCGGAGACTGACGCGCTTTCTTCCGCGCCTTCTATGAGTCGGTCGGCGCCGACGTCCCATCCCGGCGTTTCCGGTTCCGACGCGGCGGCGACCGATGAGCCGATCGCCCCGAGCGACACCACGGTGGCGATGATGAGTAGCAGTAGTCGTGCTTTGTAGGTCACTTCGATTCAACTCCTTCATTAAAGTGCCGGCGTTCCCGTCGGCGAGTGAGATTTATTGCGCGGACGACCGACCCCGGCCTGCGGGGCGACGCCACGCCTGTCGTCCATCGGTTCTCCCCGCCATGGAGCCCGATCCGAGTCGGCGCTCCGCGGCGCGGACTGCCGGATGAAGCTACCGCACCGGCTGGGAACGACAAACGGTTGCGGGCGCCCCGTCGAGGATCGTGCGCAGCGTGCGCGCGGCGTGCTCGGGGTCGGGGGCTTCGGCGATCGCCCGCACCACCGCCACTCGCCGAGCCCCGGCGGCGAGGACCACTGCGAGATTTCCCGCATGGATACCACCGATCGCGAAGAAGGGAAGGGTTGCGGCGAGCGTCGCGTGCTTCACCAGGCTCGGCCCCGTCGCCGGGCGGCCGGGCTTGGTGGGTGTGGCGTGCACGGGGCCGACCCCGATGTAGTCGACGTCCGCGACCTCCGCGCCGCTGTTTCCGACGAGCTCTCGCACGCGGTCGATCTCGGCGCGTGTGTGTGTCGAGAGGCCCACCAGCATGTTTTCGCCCACCAGCTCGCGGACCTGCGCGACCGGCGTATCCTCCTGGCCGACGTGGAACCCGTCGGCACCCGCGCCGAGGGCAACGTGGGGCCGGTCGTTGACGATCAAGAGCGCACCGAGATCGCC
>Ga0187855_10000846_pt1 | contig 25730 bp, 17 predicted proteins | sample June2016WEW_8_10_2_FD_132969 | JGI IMG/M metagenome (GOLD analysis project Ga0187855, IMG submission 132969) | Peatland microbial communities from SPRUCE experiment site at the Marcell Experimental Forest, Minnesota, USA - June2016WEW_8_10 | ecosystem: Environmental > Terrestrial > Soil >...
GCCGTGGTTAAACACGATCAGTGAGGCCGATTCGGACTTCGGATTGTCCGGTTCGAACAGCCAGTAGGCCTGCGGCCCGCTGCCATGCCGAGTCGCGATCACTCCCGCATGGGCAACATCCTTGCCTCCCGGGCCCGACGGCGGTTGTGCCGGTGGCTTCGCAGCGCCTGCGGAGCAGGCGGTGCCGATTGCGCAAATGAGTGCCGCAATGATTGCCAGTGGAATGGTCTTGATCATGTCGCTCCGCATTGTATGCGGGCCGAATGGCGTCGGCCAAACTCGATTGTTCGCTCAATTGCATCCATGGCGAGAATTGGACGGTTAAGTCGATTAGTATTTGGCCCTTGCACCCAAGAAAAATTTACCGCGAGTACCGCATGTCATCACAATTGGCTCGAAAGGTTCTCCGCTGCGTTTTTCTGGCCGGTCAACTGTTTGCCGCGGCCTCCTATGCCGCCGCGCCGGATGCCGAGAACGCGTTGGACTATCAATTACCCGCGCCGGAACTACAGGCGATTGTCGACGCTCCACGCGCGCCGCAGGTTTACGTGGCGCCCGATGGGCACGCGGTCGCGCTGGTTGGTCGTGCGGCGCTGCCATCCATTTCCATCGTGGCCGAACCGCAGGCCCGTCTCGCAGGCATTCGATTCAATCCACAACTGCGGCTCGAGACGCGTTTTGACTTTGGCAATTCGCTGCGCGTCTTGGACGTGGGGACCGGCATGACTCGTGATGTGGAGGGTTTGCCGGCGGCGCTGCGTGTGGTGGCGGTCGCATGGTCGCCCAATAGTCGTCGTCTCGCGGTCTCGTTGGTCGACGGCGGTGCAATTCGCCTTTGGCTGGTTGATGCCGCCACGCGCAAGGCGCACCTCGCTACCCGGGCGCCGTTGAATGCTATCACCGACGACGGCTTCCAATGGTATGGCGGAAGTACGGAATTGATCTTGCGGCTGCGGCCCGAGCACGAGGCGGCGGCGCCGCAGAGCTCGGCGGTACCGACGGGTCCCAACGTGCAGTTTGCGGACGGTCACCATGGCGCGTCACAACTGGCCACTTTTGAGGACCTCTTAAAGACACCGTTCGATGAAGCCCTACTTGATTACTATCTGAGCGCTCAGGTCGGCGTGCTCCACATGAACGGCAAACTCGTCAGGGTGGGACCGGTCGAGCGCATTCTCTCGATATCCGGCGCGCCCGATCGCCAACATATGTTGGTGACGCGGCTGCTGCATCCGTATTCACGCATTGTGCCGCTGCCGCAGTTTCCAACGGAAGTCGAGGTCTGGAGCCGCAGCGGCCATGCGCTCGAAACGGTCGCGAAGACTCCCCTGATCGAGGTCTTGGCGCCTGGGCCCGATGCGGTCAATCCGGGGCCGCGCGAATTTACGTGGCGTGCTGATCGGCCCAGCACGCTGTGGTGGGTCGAAGCACAGGATGGCGGCGATCCGCGCAAGGCCGTGGAGGTGCGTGACATCGTCTACAACGAGGAGATTCCCTCGCAAGGCCGCCGGGATGTGATCGCCAAGCTGCCTCGGCGATTCGCAAGCGTTTATTGGGCACGCGATGACTTGGCGCTCGTGGTCGATTGGACCTGGAAGACCCGTGACAAGGAGATCTGGCGCATCAACCCCGGCAAACCGGAAAATAAATTGGATCTGATGTGGGCCTGGAAATCCGAAGACCGCTACAGCGACCCTGGTCGTCCGCTGACCCGGATTGCGCCTAACGGGGCATCTGTGCTGCGAATGCACGGAAATTCCGTGCTGCTGGTGGGAGACGGCGTAACACCGGAAGGCGAACGGCCGTTTTTGAACCGCCTCGAGTTCGACAGCCACGCCGTGACGACCGTTTGGCGTTCCGCGGCGCCTTACTATGAGTACCCGATTGAGCCGCTTAACGATGAGGGTACGCCATTGATCACTAGGCGGGAATCGGTCAATGATCCGCCCAACCTCGTTTTACACACAAAGCCGAACGACTCAGGCGTCGCGCTTACCCACTTTCCCAATCCCACGCCACAGTTGGCCGGTGTGACCAAGCAGGTGTTGCGCTACAAACGACCGGATGGCGTGGAAATGACCGCAAATCTTTATTTGCCGCCGGGATATGACGCGAAACGCGACGGCCCGCTGCCGACACTGCTCTGGGCTTACCCGCGTGAGTTCAAGAGTGCCATGGCAGCGTCCGAGGTGCAGGGATCTCCCCACAAGTTCAATGCCATTGGCTTTTGGGGACCGCTGCCGTTTCTGGCGCGCGGCTTTGCCGTACTCGATGACCCCACGATGCCCATCGTCGGTGAAGGATCGGCCGAACCGAATGACACTTACGTCGCGCAACTGGTTGCGGACGCCCAGGCGGCCATCGACGAGGTAGTTCGCCTGGGGGTGGGTGATCGCAATCGCATGGCGATCGGCGGGCATTCCTATGGCGCCTTCATGACCGCCAATCTCTTAACGCATAGCCGCCTCTTTAAAGCTGGGATCGCCCGCAGCGGCGCGTATAACCGGACGTTGACTCCTTTCGGCTTCCAGGCTGAGGATCGCAATTTCTGGGATGCCCGAGAAATCTACATTGCGATGTCTCCGTTCATGCACGCCGAAGAAATAAAGGATCCGATCCTTCTGATCCATGGCGAAATGGACAACAACACCGGTACCTTTCCCATCCAATCCGAACGCATGTACCAGGCGATCAAAGGGTTGGGCGGCACAGTACGCCTGGTAATGCTGCCGAACGAAAGTCACGGATATCGCGCACGCGAATCCATCCTCCACATGTTGTGGGAGGAAGACCTATGGTTGACAAGGTATGTGAAAAACGCGACTTCCGACCAAACGCATTGAAGGCTCACCGTCCTCCGGCGGCCGGCACCGATGCTGGCGCATCCTTAGGACGCGTCATCAAGTGACTCGTCTTACGGCACGATCTCGACGGACGTTTTGCCCGCGGTCAGGTCCCACAGATCTTGCAAATCCTCATCGGAGAGAGCAATGCAACCGTTGGTCCAATCGCGCGTTTTGTAATAGGAGACCGGCTTGGTGGGTCGATTGGGCTCACCGTGAATAAAGATATCCCCGCCGGTGGGCAGGTGCATCGCGGAGGCTCGCTTCACGTCCGCAGCGCTCGGGTAGGAAATGTGCAGCGCCTTGAAGTAATGACTATGCTCCTGGCGAAAATCAATGACGTAGCTGCCTTCGGGAGTGCGAAAGTCCCATTGGCGCTCCTTAGCGCCGGTCGGACTTAGGCCAAGGGCAATGCGATAACTGCGCAACAGATAATTGTCACGCAGTAAGTAGAGTTTACGTTCGTGTTTGACAATGAGAATGGTGTCCGCGTACAGAGCGCCCGGCATCGATCGAGCGGGGCTCTGCCCATCAAACCCGAGAAATAGTACGACCCCAAGCCCTAGCAACCAGGAAACGTAAGCGGGTCGCGCGTAGCCGCAGTTCGAAGCGTGAGTAGACATAGACTGATCGATTGCCACTCTTCCGATGAATGGGGCTACGTTAGCTAATTAGAGGTTTGGGGAACTTTGGTGTAGATCCCAATTGAGCGCAAAATCTTTGGCGGCACCGGACCAACTTGATGAAATCGGTCACACTTCATGCGGCTTAACAAAACGTGGCCCCAGGCGCGCGCCAGGCGCGCGCGCAAGGGAAACGGGGAAGCGCTCGACCCGGTCCAATGGGCATGGCGCATGTCGCACCGCATTCGGCGCGGGTAGGAACATAATGCAACGATTTAGACCATCATGCGTAAGAGGCTCCCCTGCTATCACCGTCCGATGGATCCGCCATGATCAAGACTGAAAGTGCAACCAAAGAAATTCGGGTTTTGCTGTTTGATGTCGGCGGTGTACTCGTACAGCTCAGCGGCGTGGACGTCATGCTGCAATGGCTTGGCCAGACGGTTAGCACCGATGAGTTGTGGCGGATGTGGCTACACTCAGCGACGGTACGGCAATTCGAAACCGGGAAAATCGACGCAAACCAGTTTGCGGCCGGCGTCGTTTCGGAGTTTGGCCTCCCGGTAGAACCGCAACTATTTTTGGACGCATTCATCGCTTGGCCGACCGGGCTTTATCCGGGGACCCTGGAAATGCTCGCCCGCATACCGCGTTCTTATCGGCGCGCAATACTATCGAATAGCAACGGCCTGCATTGGCCGCGTGTGGTGGATGACATGGGCTTAGGCGCTGCGTTCGATAGCCATTTTGCGTCGCATCTGACCGGGCGCATTAAGCCGGATCCGGATGCCTTTGAACATGTGGTGGACGCGCTCGGTTGTTCGCCGGTTCAGGTGCTGTTTCTCGACGACAACTCCATTAATGTCGAGGCCGCACAAAGATTTGGCATGCAAGCAATTCGGGTCCGAGGGGCCACGGAGACACATGGCGCGCTGAGGGATCTCGGCATTATTGACGACAGCACGTAATGACGCAGGCGACACCAAGCATAGGATCGCGAAGTACAGAACAAGAAGCCGAGCCACGAGCCCGCTTCTTCGTCGGTCGCATCGTTCTCAACTGATCGGGGTTTCCATATGCGCTTTCTCGGCATTTTGGACCGCAGGGCAAAATGGGCCGCTGTCGGACTGCTATCTTCACTCCTCGTGCCTCGCGTCGATGCCCAAAACACATCCGTGATCTCCGCCGACACCGCGCGCTTCGAGTTTCTGACACCGTCGCTGGTGCGCATGGAGTACTCGCCGTCGGGGACTTTTGTCGATGCGCCGACTGCGGTCGTGCAGCAAAGGAGCTGGCCGAATGTCCCGGTCCAATCGACGCAGAAGGATGGTTGGCTTATCGCCACCACCAGCGCAATGCGCTTGCAATACCGGCCGCGATCCGGAGCATTTACTGCGGCCAATCTCAAAATAAGCTGGAACGATCCCGCGGGCGTCACGCATGATTGGCATCCGGGTGACATAGACCGGCTGAACCTCGGTGGGCTTACCTATTCGCTGGACAACGTCAGCAAAGCCAACCTCCCCGAAGGGCGCACGGATGTCGAAAGCCCCGTCAACGACATCATTCCGGGCATCGAAGTGCCGCTCGAAGCTGCCAAGCCCGGGCTATTGAGCCGCAGCGGCTACGCGTTCATCGACGATAGCCACACGCCGGTCTGGAATGCACAGAGAACCTGGATAGAACCGCGCCGGGAAACGAGCGGCCAGGACTGGTATCTATTCGCCTACAACCAGGATTACCGGATGGTGCTCGACGAGTACGCGCAGCTGTGCGGACCCATCCCGATGGTTCCGCGATACGTACTCGGCCCATCGATCACGGATCTCAACTTCGAGTATTTTCCCGATACGGCGCAATCCGCGCAGCCGATCCTCGAGGGATACGGCCAGAGATACCTGGAAGGTGAGGTCTCGCGGCTCCGCCAGAATCACATTCCCTTTGACATGCTGATACTGGATTTCGCTTGGCACAACTACGGATGGGAAGGGGGTTACGGTTGGAGTCCACTGATCCCCCATCCCGATCAGTTCTCGAGCTGGCTGCATGGGCAAGGCATCAAGCTCAGCCTCAACGATCATCCAGGGTATGCCAACACCGAAGAAAGCATCCTGTCCTTCGACGACAGCCATGCGCCGGCGGTGTTGAAGGCGCTGGGCCGGCCGCTGCCCGCGACGCCATCGTTCGACATGGATGTCTCGTCGCTATGGAGGTTTTCGACCGACGCCCGCGACGAGGGCCTTGAGCACCGCTGGTTCGCGACGGATCTCGACGACAGAGGCTGGAATCCGATCCGGATCGGCCGGTCGTGGCAGGATCAAGGCTATCAGACCTATCGAGGTATCGGCTGGTATCGTGCGTCCGTTCAATTGCCGGCGCGACTTCCCGACGCGCTGTATTTGTATTTGGGCGAGGTCAACAAGAGCTACCGGGTATTCGTCAACGGCCAGGAAGCGACACATAACCCGATCCAATGGCCGCAACGATTGACCTATACCGACATCGCTCCCTATGCCAAAACGGGTCAACAGAACGAGATTGCGCTGCGCGTGGAGCCCGGCGAGCGCGGCGGCGGAATCGTCCGCGGCCCGGTCGCGATCAGGGATGTCCCGCCGCCGAAGCGGATCTATTTCGATCTGTCGAACCAAGCGCAGGCCGATGTGTTCATGCGCTATTTGCATAAGCCGCTGATGCAGCAAGGCGTGGACGTATGGTGGGTCGATGGCGGAAGCGGCGCCGTCGACATGCCCGGGCTGAACAAACAGCTATGGACAAACAAGGTCTTCTACGATTACACGCCGCAGGAAACCGGCCAGCGCGGCTTCATTCTGGGACGTTATGGTGATTGGGGAAGCGAACGGTATCCGGGGTTTTTTACCGGCGACACGTATTCCGAGTGGCCGGTGCTCGCCTACGAGGTCGCCTTCACCGCGCGCGGCGGCAACGTGCTGATTCCCTACATCAGCCACGACATCGGAGGATTTCACGGCACCAAAATCGATTTCGATCTGTATGCCCGCTGGATCGAGTTCGGCACTTTCAGCCCGCTGCTGCGAATGCATAGCGCCCACGAGAACCCGCGCGAGGGCAATTTGCGCATGCCTTGGGTTTACGGCAGCCGCGGTATTGCGTTGATGAGGAAGTATTTCACTCTGCGCACGCAACTGATCCCGTACCTGTATACCTACACCTGGGTCGCGCACAAGGAGTCCATGCCGATCCTGCGGCCGCTATACCTGCAGTATCCGGATCTGGAGGATGCCTACCGACATTCCGACGAATACTTCTTCGGGGACCAAATGCTGGTCGCGCCGGTGCTCGACCCCAGTGGCAACCGGACGATCTATATGCCGCCGGGTCGATGGATCGATTTCTTTACCGGCAAGCCCTACGAGGGCGGCAGTACGTTCACTGCGCACTATGCGGTGGATGAAACGCCGGTGTTCGTTCGCGAAGGGGCGCTGATTCCCGAGCAGAGCGAGAGCGACTACTCGAATGCCAAACCGCTGGACACCGTCATCCTCAATGTATACGGATCAGGCAGGGGTAGTTTCGAGTTGTATGAAGATGACGGGATTTCGCTCGCCTACGGCAAAGACCAGTACGCGCTGACGGCGATGAGTTACACCACGAGCAGCGATGACCTGCATCAAATTCTCATCGAGCCGACTAAGGGTGCGTTTCAGGGCCAGGTGCAGGCGCGCTCGTACGAACTGCACATCCATGCGCCTGGCAAGCCGACATCGATACGTTTCAATGGCAGGGATGTCGGCCAGGGGAGTTGGGATGCAAAACGAGCGATGGCGATCGTCGTGCTGCCCGAGCAACCGATTCGCGACCCTGTCAAGGTGACGTGGCGCTGAGATCGGCGCCCGGCCCGCCGCGGAAGCTGGGACCTGGCAGCTATACCAACCGTTCGTGACTCCGCTACTGTGCCAGATTCATCTTGCGCAGGAACGCCTTGTAGCCGGGATCATCGGCCAGGTTCTTGAGCAGAGGCTCGCCGAGAATTTCGATGAGGTCGGGATCCTTCTGCTCATAGGCCCGATCGAGCCATCGAAGTGCGAGCTCGTGCTCGTTGCGGTAGGCATAAACCATAGCGATATTAAATGCCTCGCTGTCTGCATAGTTCGTGGCAACTTTCTTCAAGGCCTCGCCGGCTTCGCCCTTATGGCCAACTGCCTGCAAGAAAATCGGCAGCATGCTGAGTCGATATTCCTCATTGCTTTCCTGCCGCGCCATCGCCAGCGCGGCGTCCGCCTTCCCCTCCGCCAGCAGCACCTTACCAAGGTACGCGTTGCTCCACGAGAAGCCCGGCGCCAACTTCTGCAGCCTGCGGAACTCGCCCTCGGCTTCGGCGAAGCGGCCGGCAAGGTATAGGGTCGCGCCCAGATTGTAATGTGCGAAGGGCCACAGCGGATCACGGTCGAGCGATGCGCGAATCTGTCGCTCCGCGTCGTCCCAATGTCCAAGTGTTTTGGATAGTACGCCCACATACATGAGCCCGATCGCGTCGGTGGGATCAATGCTTAGACCTTGACGCAATTCGGCCTGCGCGGCAGCCCAGTCCCAATCATACGAGCGGTGAATGTAGGCAAGCATGAAGTGTGCCTCCGCAAGATCCGGACTCAGCTGCAGCGCACGCTGCGCCAGCCGCCGCGCGCGCTCGTAGCCTTCTTTCGGGGGCAGCGCTTCTATTTCGACCTGCAACATCGCGTCGACTGCCTTCGCATTCAACGCTCGCGCAAAGTCTGGGTCGAGTTTGATCGCTTGATCCAAGTATCCGTCGGCCGCTTCCAACGACGGCTTCGTATTCTGATTCCAAAGGCTGCGCGCTCGCAGGGAAAGCTGGTATGCCTCCAGATTTTGCGTTCCGCCGCGCTGACGCGTGAGGGGTCCACCCATGAGCGTGATTCGCAGAGCCTGCACAACTGAATTGGCAATGTCGTCCTGCACCTTGAAAACATCGCGCAGATCCCGGTCGTAGGACTGCGACCAAAGGGAATACCCGGTGTCGGCGCGAACGAGCTGGGCGGTCACCCGAAGTTGATTGCCTGATCTGCGGATACTGCCTTCGAGGACGTGTGCGACGCCGAGTTCGCGCGCGATGTCGGGGACCTTCGTCGATTTGCCCTTGAAATAGAAGGAGGAGGTCCGCGCCGGGACGTGGAGGTCCGGAACGTTGGCGAGCAGATTGATGATGTCCTCCGCCATCCCGTCGGCGAAGTACTCCTGGTCCTTCTTCTCGCTCATGTCGACGAACGGCAAAACCGCAATCGACTTTTCCGCGATTGCCGTTTTAACGGCAATCGCCGGGTGTTCCGTGTTTGCGGCAGTCACCGGGTGTTCCATTGTGACGGGCGTCGATCGCCAGAACTTGTCGATGACCAGATAGCCGAGCGCGGCGGCAAACAAGACGGCTATCACGATAGCGGCCCGCCGCCACGGCGGAGCCGGTTTAGCGACAGGCGCGGCTGCGCGAGCGGATTCCTTGGCCGGACGATCTGGTTCAGCGGCTGAACGGGCGGGGTCGGCGGCCGGACTTGGTGAGCTCCCAATCACCATGGGTGGCGCGTCGACCCATGCAGCGACCGGCGCCACCAAGCGATAACCGCGGCGCGGAACGTTTGCGATATACGTGGGGTCGTGCGTGTCGTCGCCGAGCACGCGCCGCAGCGCCGCCACCGCGTGGTAGACCGAATCCGGCGTGACCACGACGCCCGCCCAAACCTGGTCGAGCAGTTGCTCGACGCTGACGACCTGGCCGGCGCGCCCGGCCAGGTAGAGAAGCAGCTGCATCGCCCGCGGCTCGAGCTTGACGGTGTTGCCGTCCTTCGAAATCTCGTCGAGCGCGGAATCGGCGCGCCAGGCGCCGATACGCAGTGCGGGGCTGTCCATCGCCTTCATCGGCCGTGACCTGCCAGAAGTTCTTGATTAAAAAAGCACTGGGTCCGTAGAGGTCAGAAGCGATCCACGTACCCAGTATAGCCGCGCGACCGGACTTTTCGCGCATCCGCGCGGTCGCTGCGGTGGCCCGATTGCCCCCGGGGACGGCTTCAACCCATCTTCAGCAATCCCTCAGCCGGATTCAGGGCGTCCTCAAGACTTCCCGGCTCGCCTAGCGGCACTGTTCCGCCACGGCCGATGCCGGTCGAACGGACACAGACACCCTAAGGAGATCGCCACATGAATACCGAAACACAACAGAGCCTTAGCTCGATGGGCCCCCGAACCGCGATTCGCACGGCCGCCTTGGCCGCGCTGTTGACTCTCGCGTCCGCTGCCGCATTTGCCGACCCGCCCACGGCCCCCACCGCAGATGCTCGCGTCGCAAAGGTCTCGCTCGCGGGGCTCGACCTCTCGACGCCCGAAGGCGCTCAGGCCGCTTACGCCCGCATAAAGATCGTCGCCGAGCGCCTCTGCTTCCACCTGGGGGACCCGAGCCTTATCGACAACCAGGCGATCTACAAGGCATGTGTCGCGGAATCCCTGGCCGATACCGTGCGGCGCGTCAAGGCGCCCGCTCTCGCAGCTCTCCAGAAATAGCGCAGGGAACCGCTGGATTTGGCCTGCAGCGAACAGGAATTGTCCGCTGCAGGCCGCTGACACGCTTCAATTGGACGCAACATGCGATCCGGATTTTCCAGGCAACGTAATGACAAACGCGGCGCGCTGATCGCTCAGGGTCGCGCAACGGGCATCTCCGCCATGACGGCGCGCGATCTGACGCACCAACGATAGCCCCAGGCCGGTGCCTGCGTTGTTGCGCCCGTCGAGGCGCCGATAAAAAGGCGTAAATATCTGTTCGTATTCCGCCGGCGCCGGACCCGGCCCGCCGTCCCAGACGGTCAGCACGGCAGCATTACCGTCGGTTGCGACGCGCACCTGCGTGGGCGGCACGCCGTAGCGCTTGGCATTCTCCAGCAAGTTGCGCAGCAACCGGCGCAGCAGTCGCGGGTCGCCTGAGATCTTGACTGCAGCGCCCTCCAGGTGAACATCGTCATAGCGCGCACATTCTTCGGCGGCGAGAGCCAACAGATCGATGTCGTCGGTGACCTCCAGCGCGGTGACGGCATCGAGCCGGCTGGCGAGCAGAATCTCATCGACCAGCCCGTCCAACTCGGCGATGTCCTGCTCCAGCCCGGCCTTGATCTTTGGATCCGCGGAAGCCTTCAGCAAATCCACCGCAAGCCGGATGCGGGTCAGCGGCGTGCGCAGTTCGTGAGAGGTATTGGCGAGCAGCGTTCGATGGGCGCCAACCAACTGCTCAATCTGGCTCGCCGCGCGGTTGAAGCTCGCAGCGAGGCGCGCCACCTCGTCGCGACCCTCCACGACAACCCGAGATGTGAGATCGCCGGCGCCGAGCGACTCTACTCCCCGCTGCAAACGCTCGAGGCCTCGCGTGAGTCGCCTGACGATCGGGTAGGCCGCCACCCCGATTGCGACGACCAGCAGCACCAGCATCATGTGAAAGACTTGTCGAATATTCCCGAATCCGATCGGCACGCTCGCGATCAGCAGGCGTCCATCGGCAAGATAAATGGCCGTGACGGGATCGCCTTGCCAATGCGGAAAAATCACCGTGCGATGGTGCCGAGGACTCGGCGCAGAAAGCGGTAGACCGACCGCGGCGATGACGGTCCCATCCTTCGCCAGCAGCGTCACGTCACCGTTGAGTCCCGCCGCCAACCGGCGCAGGGCCTCTTGCTGGTCGGCGGGTGGCGCTTGCGCCGCGGGCAGCACGTTTTGCACCAATCGACTGAGGCTGAGGCCGGCCTGCTCCATCGGGCCGCCGGCGAAATGCCAAATCACCGCAGTGGCGCAGCCGAATACGGCGAGGCTCGCCAGCAGCGCAAGATAAAAGCGTAAATAAAGACGCAGCATTAGTCCTGGGCCTTCGCAAACACGTAGCCGGCGGCCCGTACGGTGATTATGCGACGCGGCTTCTTTGGGTTGTCCTCGATAGCGGCGCGTATGCGCGATATATGCACGTCGATGGAGCGGTCGAAGGAATCGATCTCCTCGCCTTTCATCAAATCCATTAGGGCTTCGCGCGAAAGCACGCGTCCGGCATGCTTGGCCAAGGTCACGAGCAACTCGAACTGGTAATTGGTCAACTCGCAGACCGACCCGTCGAGGCGCACCGCGCGCGCTGCGGTGTCGATCTCCAGCCGCCCGAAGCGCAGCGCTTGGTCGCGGGGTGGTGCACTGGGCGCTCGGCGCCGCAGAATGGCGCGCAGCCGCGCCAGCAGCTCACGCGGCTCAAACGGTTTCGGCAGATAGTCGTCGGCCCCAAGCTCAAGACCGACGATTCGGTCAACGGCGTCGCCGCGCGCGGTCAACATCAGCACCGGGAGATCATTGGTCGCGCGTAGTTGACGGCAAACCTGCAAGCCGTCCATGTCCGGCAGCATCAAATCGAGCACCACGGCATCAAAAGCTCCGCCGGACAGGCGCTCGAGCGCGGTTGCACCCAAGGAAGCAATCGTCACGTCAAAGCCCGCCTGACCAAGGTACTCCGAGAGCATTTCGGCCAGGCGGGGATCGTCTTCCACTAACAGGATGCGCTCTACCATCTCAGGCGCGACTTTAGTGGCCGCGAGCGGCTTTGACCAGAGAGTTCAAGAACTGGCCACACCGTGCATTTTCTTGACATGTGCAGCGAGGGCAGCGCGTTGCGCCGGCGTCAACACATCGCCGACGTCGGCGAGGAGTTGCGTCAATCGCTTGGACGCCTGGTCGGCTATCTGCAAATGCGCGACTCGGGCGCTTTCCAAGGCCGCGCGATCGATCGTAGCCTGGGTCAACGCGTCGGTGGCTTGCGCATGAGCTGCTTGCAACTGCGCGCGCAACGGCAACAGATCACTGACCGCCTGTTGCACGAGCGGCCCGATTTGCGCCTTCTGCGCGTCAGTTGCATCGATTTCGACATACAAATGTTTCAGAGCATGGTCGACGTGAGCGGAGACTTCGGCGGCGCTTTGCGTGCCGTTCATGAGCATGCCGTGGTGCCAGCCGCTCATATCCGCACCGTTCGCGAGGGCGGCAATGCCGGCCGCCAGCGCGCTTCCCGCGATAAAAGCGATAACAGTCGCGCGGTTGAAAAAGGAGCGGCGTGTTACCGCCGGCGTAGCGTTCGTTGGGGAGTCAATATTCATGGTAAATCCTTTGCATCGGTGGTGGAGAACACAATGCACAGAATGCGCGCCGTCTGTTAGCGGTGTTTGTCGGCCGCGTAAAGATTTATGAAGCCGGCCGGTCTGAGCTACCGGCACCTCTTTCCGCAATGCCGACTGCATGCTTGGGTACTATGGGGCTGCCGGTGTATGCGTCCGCCGCGCTTCCCGCACCTCTGGGGTCTTTGCACGAAACCGGGAAGTGCGCCGCGGAGGGTCAGTTGTAATGGCCGTGGGAGCCCCGTCCGTGACAAAAACGGTTGCCTCGCAATATACAGATCGCGCCAGTGTTTACTCGACGCAAATCGCGCGCACATAGCGTTACCAAAATTAATCTACCATAGCGTTATGCGATCCTCGGGCTGAAGATACATTTTGTCGCCGGGCACGACCGAGAACGCGCTGTAGAAACTCGGCATGTGCACGACGACACCATTCACCCGGTATTTTTCCGGTGAATGCGGATCCGATTTTAGTAGCTCGATTTTGCGAGCCTCACGCCGCTTGCCCAGCCAGCTTTGGGCGAAGCCGATGTAGAATCTCTGATCCGCGGTCATGCCATCGATCATCGGTGGCGAGCGCCCATCGAGCGACGCGATATAGGCCTTGTACGCGATCTCGATACCGGCGATGTCGGCGATATTCTCGCCCAAGGTAAGCGCACCGTTGATGTGGAAACCCGGCACCGGCTCGAATGCATCATATTCCTTGATCAGCTTTTCCGTCTTTGCTTTGAACTTCGCGTGATCTTCGGGCGTCCACCAATCGCGCAGATTGCCCTCGCTGTCGTATTGACTGCCATGGTCGTCAAAGCCGTGGCTGATTTCATGGCCGATCGTCGCTCCGGTGGAACCGTAATTGAACGCGTCGTCTGCCGCCGGATTGAACGCCGGCGGCTGCAGAATCCCGGCCGGAAAGACAATCTCGTTCATGCCCGCGCTGTAGTAGGCGTTGACCGTGGGTGTCGTCATGCCCCATTCATTTCGATCGATTGGGCCGCCCAGCTGTGCGAGCTTGCGGTTTGTCTCGAACTCTTGAGCGCGCACGACATTGCCGAACAAATCGGTGGGTGAAATGACCAGCTTGGTATAGTCGCGCCATTGCCTGGGGTAGCCAATCTTCACATTGATCTTGCTGAGCTTTGCCTGCGCTTCGGCTCTGGTGCTCGGACTCATCCAGTCCAATTGATCGATGCTCTGGGAATAGGCCCTGAGCAAATTCGCGACGAGCTCGTCGATGCGCGCCTTGCTTTCGGGTGGAAAATATTTTGCCACGTACAATTTACCGGAAGCTTCGCCGATCAGTCGATCGACGAGCTCACAGCCGCGTTTCCAGCGCTCCTGGATCTGTGGCGTGCCGCGCAAGACGCCTTCATTGAACGCGAAGTCCTCGTCGACGAAGGCTCGCGGGAGATAGGGGGCGCCGGCCGATAGCACCCTGTAGCGCAGGTATTCCTTCCACGTGGCCAACGGTGTGTTCTTGAGCAGCCCGGACAATCCTCTGAAATAGTCAGGCTGGCGCGCAATCAGGACCGGTGGAGGCGTCGGAATACCGGCTTTCGCGAGGTATGTCCGCCAATCCAGTTGCGGTGCGAGCGTCGCGAGTTGCGCAGGCGTCTGCGGGTTGTAGGTCTTTTGTGGGTCTCGGTTGGCAACTTTCGTCCACTGAATCCTGGCCATCGCCGTCTCGAGCGCGAGTATGTTGTCCGCCGCTTCGGCTGCATGGGTGTCACCCAGGAGCACCAGCATCTTCTCAATGTGCACGCGGTATTTGGCGCGAAATTCGGTTAGCTTGGCGTCGTCACTCAAATAATAATCGCGGTCCGGCAAGCCCAAGCCGCTTTGCGTAAGCCAAAATGCATACTGCGTTGACCTCTTGGAGTCCGGGTAGATAAAGGTGGCGACGGGAGTTTTTACTCCGATACGATCAAAGTGCGCCATCAGCGGACCAATGTCGCGGACCCGCCTGATTGCCGCAATCCGCTTCAGCTCCGGCTCGAGTGGCTTGATGCCCTCATGCTCGATGCGTTCCTCGTCCATGAAGCTCGCATATAGATCGCCTACTTTGCGCGCTTCCGGGTCAATTGAAGTACGCGCCGACTCGATCAATTCGCGCTGCTGTAGCAGCGAGCGCTCAATCATCATCGCGTCCACGCCATAACTGGAGCGGTCGGGAGGAATCGGCACGTCATGTAACCATGTACCATTGGAATACTCGAATAAATCGTCCTGCGGACGCACCGCAGTATTCATATCAGCCTTCTGAATACCTGAAATCAAAGAGCCTGCGGAAATCGATTCGCCGTTCGCCGTGGGATCCGCGTGGATCGGCGCGTTGGACGCGACCAGCAAAACCAGGCCAAGCGCGACAAGGAGCAGCGGCTTCACAACGGGCCTCCTAAAATTGAATCCCGCCAACACTAACGGGCGTTAACTTTCATCGGGGAAAATTAGTTAAAGTTTAACAATTACTCGTAAAGGCTACCATCGGCAAAGCTTCGCACCTAGCCTCGCACTGGCTCAGATGCTTCATCAATACAACGAAGTTTGCCGAACACGGATACCGCCGGCCTGCCATCCAGAACTCGCGCCAGAATGCGAGCACTCCGCGGCGATCCGCGCAATTTAAGCTCGATTGACTGCGCACGCGAAACATCCTCGCTTGGCATTGTGCAGGTGGATGTACGCAACCTCATTGGAACTGAACATTTCTTGGATTGCTGACGCCACATCGCTGCCGGCGCAGACGAGGGCGTCGCTCATCAGGTGCGAGGAGTCATATGCGCGCACCGATATCGAGCGAAGAAGAATGGTGTCCGGAATTACGCCGGGTTCGATCTTGGCTTGAACCGCGGCTTTGCGAACGAAGATGGGACCCGACGCCCTGTATGGCGAGATTGCAGATTGATGCTCGAAGGAAAGCAATAGAAGTTCTTCGCCAATCTCCGCATCAGCGAGACTGACACGGCACGGATAACCGGGTTTCGACGTTGCAACGACACTTCGCACGTTGAGTTGCGCAAGCGCCGAATCTGAAAGAGCGAACAACGACGAGAATCTTTCGATAGGAAGGCCGACTAATTGAAACGAACTCATGAGGCACCATGAAAAATATTGAAGGCACTCATGGTTACCCAATGGTATCCCGATGTCTCGCCATATTCGGACATCGAATTTCACCAATCTACCGTGAAGGAAGCAGAGTCTTTTCGTACAACTCGTAGCCGGATCGGCGTCGATATCCGTGCCGCTCATAGAAGAACCGGGCGCGATCGTTTGTCAGTCCCAATTGTAGCTGCATTCGCACAATCCCCGCGCCTCTCATCTCGCGCTCGGACTCGCTCAGCAGCGCCGCACCGGTGCCAGCCGAACGAAACCCGGGACGTACGAAGAATTCATCGATTTCCGCAATTGTGCCGCCATGCTCGAGACTGAACACATACACGGCGATCAGATATCCCGACATCGTTTCCGCATGGTATGCGACCCAGCACGCGCCGCGCTCCGGCAATGAAATCAACTCGGATAGATGCTTTTCGGTCCGCGCGCGCTCGAATCCGGCAATTTGTTCGAACCCCCAATATTGCGATACAAGAAAGCCGACATCAGGAACATCTGAAAGCCGGGCGAGTCTGATCTTAGGCGCGGTGTTCATGTCGGTGTGCGCTTCTCGCGCGTACTCACCCGCTCGGTATACGGGCTTTGCGTGACTATCTATCCGGTAGCCGATCAGGAAGGCGCGGCACTAATCCTTGGATTGAGTGTCATTGGCGGCCACGCGGATCATTCGCTGTTCGGCCACCAAACTCATGTTCATAAAAGAGTTCAATCTGTGCCTGACCGGATAGGACCACATTATTGCGACCTTGCCAGGGAACCGGCAGAAATGCGATCACCTCATCGTCCTTGTGCTCCAAGTTTTCCTGTTCGGCGTGCATCACCATCGGGTAACCGAAGGCGTTGTCGAGGTGATTCATGATCTCGAACAGCAACGGACCGGTGCACATCGGCAGCGGTTCGCTCAACTGTACCTGTCGTTGTAATGGCAGCGAGGACGGAATGACACCGCCCTGGTTGTAGTTCATCGGCCTGGCGTCGCGCAGCGCGGCAGAGTTCGCGGGAACGATTGCGTAGAGATCGTAGTCGCCGTGTATGTATTTCGGACTGACGATGCCGCCCTCGATCCAGGCAAGAGCTCCGTAGTGTGGGTGGTTGACGTCGGTCTGCAGGAGGTAGGGTGTTGCGCAGGATCTCGGCCAGTCGGTGCTCGTAAAGCCGGAGCGCGGCACTGTGATCAGATGTCGCGAGCTGTGCCAATACATGACGGCGTCGCTGCGACGCTTGTTGTCCGTGAAGGCCATCGGGTGGATCAACGGCGAAACGACGAGTCCCGCCAATTGGTACCCGCCGATGTCCGCCTGGGCGGTCTTGCACTTCAAATCACCGCGTTTCGCGGTGTAACCTTTCTGGCCCGCCCAGCGCAGTGAGGCCTCGCCGGTCTTGCGCACCAAAATATAGGCGTTAAAACGTCTTGCGGTCTCCAAGAAGATCGGCGCATGCGTGCCGAGCACGAAGCCGGGCGGTACGCCCAAGTCAACCGCGTTCATCGCGCGCTCCGTGATTGCCGTTCAATAGCACCCCCTCATCCCTGAAACGAGCCCGGTTGACCCTCAGCCAGCCGATATTTGTCTCATAGTAACTGGACTCGCTTGCGATTCAAACGTCGGCGCATTAACCGGTTGGCGGTGGCAGCCGCCGTGTCGAGTCCCTGACGCCAGATCGAGTACCCGTCAATCGGTTGGCAGGACGATGACGGCTGAGGTGCCGATCGCACCGATGGCAGCTCCGCCGGCCGGATGGCCGATCTCGACGTAGAACAGCTCCGTGTGTACACGACGCGGATTAACGATGATCGGAACGGAGATCGTCAGTACGTCTACGCCCTCGGGCAAGCGTTCGACGGTCGGCAGTCGCCCCCGAAAGTCGACGCCGGATTTGGCTCCGGACTGTCTCGTCCACCAGGTGAAACTCACGTCGCCCGAGGATCCCCCCGTGCGCTGCACGCGTAGCACTGCTTGGCGGTCCCGCGGCGAAACGACGTATCGCTCTCTGTCGAGACTGAGGTGCTGCCGGCCGCGCGGTGGGGCGGCGGGGGCCGGAGCCGCAACGACCGCCGTCGGCATCACCGCCGGGGGCATGGGCGCTTCGCGCAATGCCGGCGAGGCCGTCACGGTAAGCAGCAGGGCGATCGATGCCGCGACTTGCGAGGGCCGAATCCATCGAATTGGAGTACGAAGCGCCTCGACATTGGCAGCGGGGCGCGCGGTAACGGGATCCCAGGGTGGGAGATGCAGTGCGGCGTATAGGCCGGGAGCGAATTGGGCGGGCGGAGGAATTCGTGATGAGTCGAATTCGCGTCGCAGGTTCGCGAGCGCATTGCGTTGGCTGCGCCCGAAGGCAGCCAGCTTCGCGAGGCGTGCACGGTAGCGCACGACGGTGCGCCGGGATGCGTCGAGTTCACTGCGCAACGCGCGAATTTCGTCCTGCAGAGCTACGCCCGCCGCCCGCGCGCTCGTTGCCGGCTGAGTGGTGCATGCGATCGGCGCGATCCGCATCGTCCGTGGCAGCGGCGTCGCATCATCGAATTCGGGCGCTTGGCGCGCTAAGGCGGGTCGCTCGATTGCATAACGGATCGTCCGATTGAGATCCGCCGAGATTTTACCGCGCCTGTGATACTGGTCGGTGATCGCGAGCACATCCCAGGCAAAGTCCGGCGTAGCGGCGCAAACGGCGCACAGCTCCTCAATGAACGCCGGCGCATCGGATTCGCCGCGAACGAAAGCATCAATCCGCTGGTCCAGCTCATAGTCCATACGCAAGCCGATATAGAGTCGTTGGGCCCTTGACGCCGGTACGGCCCGCTCGCGAGCCGCGTTACCCGCTGCGGATGTTGGCACGCGCCGCGAAACCTCGACTGTGCGTCACCGTACATAGGCACTCGACGCCGCCTGATGCGCCCCGCCGGATCAGGCGCAGGATCGCCCGTAGAATACTCGCTGTCGAACCCACGTTCTCGATCGCATCGCGACGATGGTTCATGTCTCGTGCCAGGGGTCTTGCCGCTGCGGCGCGCATTGCCGCACGAAGGCGGCGTCCCCGTTAGCGCGCCCGAAGTCGCCGTGGCGGGGACCGTGAGCTTTATTCTGGGTCGGTGCGTGTATGCCGTATCACCGGTTGTCAATTTCCACACATGGGAACTTGCAAATGCGATGTATGATGGCTGGGGGGCGGGCCACTTTGCCGAACTCTGCTTTGTTTTCGACCATCTGAACCAGGCGCAAAGACGCTGGAGCCCGGCAGTTCGGATTTGATGACCGGTTGGCCTTGCTGTCGATCTGTTGACGCCAAAAACCGAGGCACGATAATAGGTGGAGCGCCGGCTCGGCCATGCGGCAATGTTGACGCGGGATGAGTTAACATATGAACATAATAGAGTTACGCAAGCGCTTTGAAGCCTATGCGTCGGGAAACTCATCGGGCATGGAGCTGCGCTTAGCCGTAGCGGATGTGGTGCGCGCGGATCCGCAGCTCGCAGACGCTTGCTCGGATCTCGTGACACATTATTTTCGGGGCGCCGCGGCTGATCTGGGGTTGCGTGACACCATACTGGCGGAAATCGCCGGACGCGCATCAAGGCACCCGAACGCCGCCCTGAGGTCAAGCAAGCCGGAAGCGCCGCCGATCGACACGCTTACCATGTTGCGCGCCCCACACCGCGGCGAAAGCGCCGCCGGCGCGGAAGCTGCGACGCCACGTAGTCCAACCACCGGTACTGGGACCGGAACCGGTTCGGACTGGGACACTCCCGAGCGACTCAACGAACCTGCGGAAACGCTGGCGGTCGGATCGGTGCTGAAAGGCCGATACGAATTGGTAGCCGAGTTGGCTCGTGGCGGCATGGGCATCGTGTACAAGGCGCTGGATCGAGAAAACCGCGAATTCAAGGACCGCTCGTCCTATGTTGCGATCAAGGTGCTGGGCGATGAGTTCAAACGTCATCCGCTTGCGATCAAGGCGCTGGCGCGCGAGGCAAAAAAGGCGCTCAAGCTCGCGCATCCCAATGTCGTCACTGTCTACAACTTTGCGCGCGACGGCGGCAACGTCTTCATCGTCATGGAACTGCTTGAAGGGCGCTCGCTCGATCGGGTCCTGAAGTCCGAAGGCGCATCCGGTTTGCCCTTAGCACGCGTAAAAAATATCGTGCGATCGCTGGGCGAGGCACTGAGCTATGCGCACGAACAAGGCATCGTGCACGCCGACTTCAAGCCGAGTAACGCATTCATCACCAACGATGGCGTCGTCAAGGTTCTCGACTTCGGAATCGCACGTGCCGCACAGTCGAGCGTGAAGGCCGGCGACAAGACCCTATTCGACGTCAGTCAGTTGAATGCCCTTTCGCCTGCGTATGCGAGCTTGGAAATGCACAACGGCGAACCGCCGGACGTGCGCGATGACGTGTACTCGCTGGCCTGCGTGACCTATGAATTGCTGACCGGCCGACATCCCTTCAATCGGATCGACGCGGCAAAAGCGCGCCAAGCAAATCTTCGGCCGGTTCCTGTTCGCGGTCTGCCGCGCGCGCAGTGGCGGGCTTTGCGTCATGCTCTTGCCTTCGAATGCGCCGATCGCACCGCTTCGGTCGCTGAATTCGTCAACGCGTTCAGCGAAGCGCCGCGCAGCAAGGTTTGGACGGGCGCCGTCGCCTTGGTCGTCATCGCCGCAGCCGCGGCGCTGTTCATCATTCCCCGCCAGCTTGAAAGCAATCGCGCGCACCAACGCGCAGCGACGATTGCCTCGACGAGTCCCGATGCAATGCCGGCAGAACTCGCGAAACTGAGGGCCGAACCCGTCAGATTTCGCGATCGCGTGCTTCTCGATGATGCGGCACGTAAAGCGACGCTCGCTTACTATCAGGCGCAGATCGCCGATTTGACGACGCCGCCGCGACAGGAATACGCCAAAGCGCAAGAGCAATTAAATGAACTGAGACAGCTGCTGCCCGACTCGAGCAGCGTCTTGACGATGTCACAGGACCTCTCGAAGAACGCCAATTCGGCACTGGCGCACCTTCTGGAGCTGCGCAATCGCGCCATGCAACAATCGATACTCATCCCCGAAGAGGGCGCCGACAGCCTCGATGGCGTTATCGCATTGATTCGCCAGGTTGACCCGTCGAATCCGGCGTTGACGGACCCGTCGGTGCCACAGGCTTATTTCACAGCCGCCACGTCCGCGCTCGATCGCTTCAATCCGGATTTGGCCCAGACCTTGGTGGCCGCCGGCGTGCGCATCGCACCCAACGATGCGACTCTGCTCGACTTGCAGGAGCGCGTCGAGCGGGAATTGCAGCGCATAGCCAATATCAAGCGCCAAACCGAACTCGAGCAGCACCTGGGTACACTCAATCCGGCCGCACCGGAATTTCTGGACAAGGTATTGGCGAATCGAGAAGACATTGCGGCACTCAAGGAGATTGCGCCGGACAGCGTGGTCGTCAAACGCATCGTGTCTTCGCTGGATACCGTGGTGGCCTTGCGCGTCAAACAGCGCCTCGCGGCGGATGATGTCGCGGGCGCCCGAGCGCTGTTGCACGACATCGGGGATCTCATGCCCGAATCGGCGGTCAGCGCGCAGCGTGATCTGCTGACGCGAGCCGCCGCTGCCAATCAGGCCAAGGCCTTCGACATGCTCGAACGACTGCGTACTGCCGCGCTGGACGGCAGACTTAACAATACAGGCACGACGGGCGCGCAGGACCTGTACGCCCAGCTGCAGCGCAGCGGATCCAGCTCCGACATCCTGGCGGATGCCCGCGATTACATGGCCTACGGGTATCTCAAGCAGGCTCGCCAAAAGCGCTTCGCCGGTGACCGGCAGCGAGCGCAGATCGAGCTCGATGTGAGCGGCAAGCTGCAGCCGAGCGATACCATCAAAAATATGCTGACCGGCGAACAACAAGAGCTGGATGCGGCGACGAAGAGCACCACGACCGATGCGGCGGCATCGCAAATCGACGCAGCGCGCGGCCGGTTTGCGCAATCGCTGCGATCGGCTACTCTGGGAACCACCGAACTGTCGGCCGTGGCGCTCGCGCTCGATCGACTCGAGTCCCTCGGTGCCCCGCCCCAGGAGATCGCGTCCTGCTTGAGCCGGGTCGAGGACGTGGTACTGCAGGAAGTCCAGCGCCTGAATCAACAGGCGGCTGGCGATCCACAGCAGCTCGCTCAACGGGCCGCCCTGCTGTTTCCTTCGAGTGATCGGCTCGCCGACACGATCAAGCAGTTCCGGAATGCGGAAACGACAACCGATTTGAAAAAACGACTCGACGCGTTGCTCGCGCAGCCCTCGGCGACCGACCAGTGGGTGGCCGACGTCAAGGATCTGATGCAGCAGCTGCGTGCGCACGTGCCTGCCGGCGATGCCGCGTTGACGAATGCGCGCCGGATAGCGGCGGCTGCGTTGGTACGGGCCGCGGGCGATGCGCACGCAGCCCGACAACCCAAGGATGAGAAACGGCTGATGGCGTCGGCCCGTGAATTCGCTCCGGACGCCCGACTGCCCGCCGACGTAGCGGCCACGGCCACCCCACCGGGCGCCAACGCGAAACCCGCGGGCGCGGCGGCGAGCCCTGCGGCTGCGCACGGCGCCGCAGATGCCAGCGCTGCGGATGAAGCCGAGGTGAATCAGCAACGCATGGCGGCGGTCGACGCGCTTAAGCAGCGTCTAGAGTCGCAGGCCGCAGCCGGCGATATCGCCAATGCCGCGTTGACCGCAAACCACCTGAGCAGCGTACTCAACGGCAATATCTATGTGGTCCGTGACGTCCCGAAACTCATGATTTCCGCATACGTGAACCACGCACAGAGCCAGTTCGAGAGCGGTAAATTGCATGACGCGCGCCAGACTCTGGCCGCGGGCGCGCGTCTCTATGGGGATGCGCCAGAAATCAAGTCTTTGCAATCACGTTACGCGCAGGCTGCAGAGGAGAGCCAAAGTGCTGCCGCTACGACGCCCTGAAGAGGGTGCCGGCGCTTCACGCGGCGCGATGGACTGCAAGTTCGTCACAGAAGTGCCGGCCGGGACAGTGGTCCCGACCAGGTCGTCAATCGATACAGCGTGAAAGTGTGCGCTCATGAATAACAAACAAAATATATCCCATCTGGCGCGCATCACGGCGGCCTGCCTGGCACTCTGGTGTTTGTCGCAGGTGTCGGCACAGCAAGTCGAAAAAGGTGTTGCCATCGTCTCGGAATCGATCGCCAGCAGCGTCGACGGCTTCTCCTATAGCCCCGGTAGTTCGTCCGAACTGGAATTCGTCGGAACCTCGCTTGCGCCGCGCTCCGTCGGTGAAGGCAGCATTCGCGTTTCTCACGACAAGACCGAAATCAACGGCAGGTTCCAGCGGCTTCCCGATCCTGCGTCGCTCGGTCCATTCACGGTTTACATCTTGTGGGTCGTCACCCCGGAAGGCCGCGCCATCAACGTCGGAATTCTGACCGGCGACGGCGATAAGGCTCGTATCGAGGCAACCACTCCGTTGTCGAGCTTTGCATTGATCGTCACGGCGGAGCCGCATTTTGCCGTCAGCATCCCGAGTAAATACATCGTGCTACAGAACGTCGGCAGCAGCAGCGTCAAAGGGACCAAGCTGACGGTGACATCGCTCGTGGCGCGTGAAGACTACAGCAGCCTGAAGCCCATCCCTCAGGACCTGAAGCATCCGCTACCGCTGGATCTCAGGATGGCCCGTTATGCCGTCGCCATCGCCGAGGCCGCCGGCGCCAAGGATCAAGCTTCGGCGGCATATACTCGCGCCCGGCAGTCGTTGGATTTGGCCGAATCCGCATACATCTCGAAGAAGTACGCGGAGCACGAGCGCGTGGGCGAATATGCCCGCCAGGCTATCCAGGCCGGTGAGGATGCGCGCGCCGGAGCCGAAGTCCGCCGCGTGGACACGGAGAAGGCGAGCGAGGCGGCCTTGGTCAACGATTGGCAGAAAGCCTTCAAAGGCGAGGAGGCCAAAGTCGCCCAGCTGCAGACTGATCTTGCCGCGACGCGTGATCGCGCCCTCGCCGCCGAGGAGCAGTTGCCCAACTCGACGAAGCGCCTGACTCTCGCCTCCGAGCTACTGAGCCGCTGGTTTACCCTGCCGCCGCAGACCGAATCCGGCCTCACGGTGCACGTGCCCGAGGAGATGTTTGCCAAGGGCAGCACTGATCCGCTGCCGGCGATGCAAGAACGCCTGGCGTTGGCGACCGGCGTGCTGCTTGGGATCGGCAAGCTCAGCGTATCGGTCACGCCGTCGGTTCAGATCAGCACCGACATGCAAAAATTGGCGCTGTCGCAACAGCGCGCACGCGCGCTGATGGAATGGTTGGCGTCGATGGGGTTGAAGGCCACGATGGGCACGACGTCGGCGGATGCCGAGACCGCACTCGCGATCGGCCCGGGCGTCGATCTGATGATCGTCCCCGGCAGCATCGATCCACCGAAACCCGACACCCCCAAGACCGGATCTTCCGCGCCGTAGCATGACGACCACCGGGCTTCCGCAGAATCTCGACGCGTGGCGCAACGGCAAAGCCACACAACATGACGTGGAAGCGGCGCTGGCCGCCGAGCTCAAGGCCGATCCGCGGCTCGTGCCCGCCGCGCGCGCGGTCATCGATGCCTATCGGCGCAGCGGCTACGTCCCCGAACCTTTCGCCAAGCGCCTGCTCAGCCTCGGCCCGCTCGCGGCGCAAGCGGCTGACGATTCACTGGACGAACCACCCCCGCTGACGACCGCCGTTGGTCTGACGCTCTGGCGAACGTCGCGACTGCTCGACAAACAACCGGTTCGTAGCGGCGGCCCGTTGGCATCGGAAACTCGATTCCGCGCGCCCACAAATTCGAACCCGTCTGCGCTGCTCGCTACTGCCGAGCCCGGCAAAAACGGCAGGTTGGCCGTCGGCAGCGTTCTGTCGGGTCAATACATTCTCGAAAACATCCTGCCGGCCTGGGACAGCGGCGGATTGGGTACCGTATTCCGGGCTCGCGATCTGATTCAGGAGGAAGCGCAGGACCGCAATCCGTATGTCGCAGTAAAGGTATTGAGCGAGCAATGCTGTGCCCACCCGGAATCGCGAAAGGCCCTGTACCGCGCTGTCAAAGACGCGCAACAACTCTCGCACCCCAACATCATTCATGTGCAGAACTTCAGCTTCGACGGTCCGCATGTCTACATCGTCATGGAACTGATCGAAGGGCAGCCGCTGACTGACGTCATCGGGGCGCAGAAGGGCGTAGGGCTATCGCTCCCCGAGGCATTACGCGTCACCTCGGCACTGACGCGAGCGCTGAAGTACGCGCATCACTTGGGTATCGTCCATTCCGACTTCAAGCCGAGTAATGTCATCGTCACCCCCGATGGTGCAATCAAGGTGTTGAATTTCGGCTTTGCGCGTGCGGCGGCTTTGCGCGATGAACGCGCCGCGTCGCTGGCCTACGCGAGCTGCGAACAAATCCGGGGCGAAGATCCGGATCCTCGCGATGACGTCTATGCGTTGTCGGTGGTCAGCTACGAGTTGATGACAGGCCGGCACCCCTTCGAAGGAATGGACGCCAGCACGGCGCGTGATGCCGGGCTCAAACCCCAACCGATCGCCGGTCTCTCACGCCGCCAATGGAGCATGATCCAGTCCGCGCTGTCGTTCGCGCGCGATAAACGCCCGCGCGATGCGCAGGCATTCAGCGAAGGGATGGCGCCAAAGCGATGGCCGGTGACATTACTGGCACTGGGGGGCCTCGCGACCGCGCTTTTCGGGGTTGCCGCGATATTACTGACATCGAATTTCCTCGAGCGCCGGCGATCCGAGACGATCGCAAAGGAACTCACCTCGACCGATTCCTTGGTTGCTGCTGACGCCGTGCAGCGACTCGAGAAAGCGGATCAAAGCACGATAGCGGCCGTACTCAGCCAGGAAGGCGCGCGCGACGCCGTCTTGAGCGTGTTGGAGCGGCGCGCAAGAGCCGCCTTCGACCCGTCAC